>Ga0136600_1000351_pt1 | contig 25124 bp, 22 predicted proteins | sample AntRauMFilla2698_FD_104634 | JGI IMG/M metagenome (GOLD analysis project Ga0136600, IMG submission 104634) | Saline lake microbial communities from Rauer Islands, Antarctica - Metagenome Filla 2 #698 | ecosystem: Environmental > Aquatic > Non-marine Saline and Alkaline > Saline | place...
CACTTAAGCTATAAACCCATGGCACAAGTCTACTTTAAAGAACTTACCCTAGATAAGCTGCTTGAGTTTTGTAAGAGTGATGATTTTAAAAGTTGTCGATACAACGAAATTGTTACCGAAAACATAGAGAGAATTTATGAGAAATTTTTCTTAGCAATTAACGATTAAAACCAATGGCGTGTAGCCATTCTTTTGGAGGTTCAATGAGCCTTCTCTTAGTTAAATCCATGACGCCAACCTTTAGTTCTAATGTCGAGGCCACATCCCCATTGTCCTTAATCATCTTTTGACTTAATTCCATGACAAGACGAGAGTCATTGGAAATACTCTTACTTTCAATCGTAATCGTTTCTCTATTGGTTAATTCTTTTTTAAACTTTAAATTAATTTCCAGAATAACAGGGCCAATTTTAGTTTCTTTTATCTTATCCAGACCAAAGCCACCTTCTGTTATAAACTGCCAACGAGCTTCTTCGTAGAGCTCTAGGTAAGTTGCATTATTAACATGACCAAAAGTGTCAAGATGGCCCTCTAAAACTTGAAATTGGTACTTAAAATCCATTCTTTATTCTTCTTCTAGAGCATAATGACCATTACTATTTAAGATATCCTTACTATAAATACCAAACTTTTTTTCTAACGATGGTAAGTATTCTGGATTTAGTGGACAAGTGAGGTCCTGGTTTGTTTCTACCTCAAGTTCGCTAATTCTATTTAATACTAAATTCATCATCTTATTTGTTGGAAAGGCGCTACAGTTTTGGGCCTCATCGAACGAATGATCGATATAATTGGACCAATCTATCTCCTGAACCTGTTCCCATTTGTCGTCTACACAGCTAACGTAAGGGCCTAGGTTATACTCTTTTCCTAAGACATCATCATATTTTAAAAGAACATGATTCCAAAACCTCATGCCATTGAAGTTTGCACTGAGGTCACCAAAGGCTTTAACACCTGTTGTAACCGCTCCCATTAATCCAGATTCTGCGCTTTCACCAATCTCTAATGCAGCTCGAACCCCTCTACCTCTAATATAGTTCTTTCTATAGTAAAGAAAACCAGAGCCCATAAAATGTTCGAACTTATCTGTACCAAGATAGACACCACCAATATTTATAAGGGCAGCAGAGGGATCACTTCCTACTCTCCCCCAAAAGCCAGGAACAAAAGCTTGAAACCATTTAAAGTCTCTATATACACTCTCTTCGATTGTTACCCAGTTGGCATCAAAGTCTTTAGCGTCAACAATATACTTGCCGAGATCCCCTCGATACTGATTGTTAAAAAACTTTCTGAGAGATTTGTAGAGAACTTTTTCATCACATCCTTCGTCTTTACTATTGGCAAGCTCAATACCTTTTTGGAAAAACTCACCTGTCTTAGCATTAAGAGTAGAGAGACTATCCTTAAGAGGTTTTTCTCGCCCTGTGAAAGAATCAACTTCTGCTCCGAGGGCATTTCCTGTTCCGAGTCCTATTCCTATTAAGACAAAGGCCAAAGAAAGTTTAAAAATAGAAGATGTTCGAGTCATGGGTATTCCTTTTTCAATTGGATATTAAACCTAATATACAATGAACGTGTAATTCCAGTAGCTTAACTGAAATTATTATAGGTAGCGTTTAAGAATTAGACATTCTGAGACCACTAAAATTGGAAAAAATGCACCTGACACATCAACGAAACCACTAAGTGCCTAATTTTACTATAAGGTAAGTGGCATCAACATTGCTCCTAATATGATTGAAAATGAGGAAATTGGAGGCCTTATGAAAAAACAAAGCTATGTAAAAGAAATTGCCATGGAAAATAAGAAGGAGATAAACCTAATATTGACGGCTTACCAAGGTCTAATTCTTGTTCTTGGAGCTCTCCTTATTATAAGAATTTAATTTTGACGAAGAGTTCGCAGGCCAGTTAACATTTAATCAGGGACGATTTAAAATGGATTTTAACGCTATGACCAATGAAGGTTTAACCCATCTTTCTCTCAGTGAGCTGCACACCTGCCACAATTACTACCAAAGGCTATTCTATGCTGTTTTGGAGCTCAGTGAGCAAGCAGCAACGAATCCCTACAGGAGTTGGGCATCTACATTCTCCCATCAAGCTAAAGTGCAACTTCAAAAGAAATGGCTGAACCAATCAAATGAGAATGGTGAAATCGACCAATGCATTGAAACCATCTCACTCAGCGAAGCCAAGGACTTTACCAGAGTCTACTTCAAAACCATTGAAGGACTCCTGAGTCTTAAGGCATATCAGCGTGAGGCCCTACCTCAGCTGATGGCCGAAACTCTAAACCTACTCTTTCTTCACGCAAGAAGACTACACTTGCTCATTGCTGAAGAGTCTAATCTTGAAATCGACTTACCAAGAGTCACCCTAATGGATACCATTCCCTCTAAGGACTCCATTCCAGCCTTTAGAGTCAATGAAGACCTCATTTTTGATCAAGAGGATGAAAATCTACCTATTAGAAGTATAGAAGCGCAAAGAGATAAGAAATACGAAGAGCTCATCCAAACCGGACATAAGTGGGTTTCGAAAAAAGAAAACCTCCTGGCACGAGAGTCTTTCTTTAGGGCCTTAAACTTTAAAGAAACGGCAGAAGCCTACAATCTTATCGCCTGGACATATTCCCTTGATGAAAATATTGAAATTGCAAAGAAGTTTTGTATGAAAGCCATTCATACTGACCCCGCCTACGGTGCCCCTTATAATGATTTGGGCTCTTACCTTTTGGCAGAGGGCGAAGTGAATGAAAGTCTTAAATGGTTTGAGCTTGCTAAGAATTCCCGAAATTATCAAAATAGGGAATATCCTTATATAAATACAGGTAGGGCCCTTATGAATCAGAGAAAATATAAAGAGGCCCTGAATGAATTTAGCATGGCCCTCACGATTGCTCCTTATAACGAAGAGCTTCATACTACTGTTCAAAGGTTGAAAGAAACTCTAGAAAAAAGTAGTCTATTTAGAAAAAAACCAGAGGAGAACTCGCCTCCTCTATTCTAGGTGGATACTTTGATCAATAGAGAACAGCTCACAACTTATTTAAATGAATATTTGAAGATAGATTCTTTCAAAGACTATGGTCCTAATGGACTGCAAATTGAAGGAAGAGAAACTGTAGAAAGAGTTGGCTTTGCCGTTTCTGCAACCAAGCAAAGTATTGAAGAGGCGATTAGGAACAAGGTTGATACCTTAATCGTTCACCATGGCCTCTTTTGGTCTTTTCATGGAATAAGAACAATTACTGGTCCTTTTGCCCGCAGAGTAAAGCCACTTATCACGAATAATATAAACCTTATAGGCTATCACCTACCATTAGATGCTCATCATGAAGTTGGCAATGCAGCAGCGATAGCTAATAAGCTTGAGCTAGTGACCCAAAAACCATTTGGTGACCATAAAGGCTCCCCTACTGGCATTCAAGGAGAACTTCCCAAGCCCCTTAAGGCCAAAGAGCTGAAAGTTATCCTTGAGAAGGTCCTTGATCACGATGTCATCATAAGCACACCAAACCCAGACCAAGTGATACAGAACATCGGCATAATAACGGGTGGAGCAAATGGTGATTGGATACATGCTGAAGCTAACGGATTAGACGCTTACTTAACTGGTGAAATATCCGAGCATGACTGGCATGAGGCAAAAGAAGCTGGAATTCATATGTTTGCTGGTGGTCACAACGCTACTGAGAGATTTGGGGTCCAAGAGCTCATGGCCCATCTGGAAGAAAAATTTCATTTAGAGTGCTTGTACTTTGATAGTCCAAACCCAGCTTAAGACTTCTTCTTACAAGAAAGAGTAAGTTGAAAAGTTGCAACAGGCTCATCTCCCATTTTTGAAGGAGTTGTGGCCACAACATCAACTGTCATATTCTCCCTCTCTCCACTTTTAATCACAGATGAAATAAATTCTTTAATCTCTGCACCTTGAGTATTTGTAAAAAAAGTATCTCCTTCCGCTCTTTTGTGGAACTCGGCCTTAAAGTCTTTAAAGGAAAGACTAACCTTTTCACCGCTTTCATTAATATGCTTCATGGCCGCGACGCCACCAGCAATATCTGCAGCAGTGCATAGGACTCCAAAGTACATTGAACCTAGATGATTTTTATTCTTCCTCTTAAAGGGCACCTTAATGACTGTATTAATAGAACCAAGTTCAATAACCGAAGGCCTGATAAACCAAATCAAGGGTACTTTTGTCAGACCAAACAACCGAACAAAGGCAGTATGCTTTAAGCCTTCAGGTAAGTTATCAAGAAGAGCGTTCATTTTTATATCCCTTTATATCTCTTTTTAATCTTCTTTATTCACTCTCATTATTCATTCTATTTATTACTTCTTTTTAATTCTTCGGAGCGAGCGATATTTGCATTTAGACCAGAAACTATGCAGTTCTCGAGGTCTTTTTCTTTAAACTTTTCAAGCGCAGCAAAGGTAACTCCATTCTTACTCGTGACCTTATTTCTCAATTCCTCAAGAGAATCATCACTTTCTACCATGAGTTTAGAACTACCAAAAAAAAGCTGTTTTACTAGCATATCAGAATTATCCTCACTTACTCCTTGTTTTTGTAAGAAGTGAGACAAAACCCTACCCCACTCAAAAACATAAGCAGGCCCTGACCCTGTTACTGAAGTAATCATATCAAGTTCATTTTCGTCTCGGCAGTTATGGACTAAGCCAGCTTTTGACAAAAGTCCTTCAAGACTTTCTAATAAGCTCTCTTTACCTTTGAGTTCAGCACTTGGGCATAGCAAAGTAACTCCTGAACCAACTAAGGACGGAGTATTGGGCATAATTCGTACAACATTTGTCGTATTAAACGTCTTTTTTATTAAATCAATACTCGTTCCGGCCAGCATTGATACAACCACAGTATCCTGGTGAAATAAGTGAGTTCTCTGAGCCAGCTCTTTAGCGGCATGAGAGAACTGCTGAGGCTTAAACCCTAAGAATATAAAGTCAAAAGGACCCTCAACTGAGCTTAAATCATCTGTTCCCATACCTTGTTCAAACGAGCTAGCAAGAGATTTAGCAGATCGCCCCGAGGGCGTATACGCTGTAAACTGTTCGACAAGCGGGGCCATAGGCGCAAGAAGGGCACTGGCCATATTTCCAGCTCCACAAGTGAAAAGCCTCACTTTCTTATCCATTATAACTCCACGTCTAAATCAAGGTCTAAGGGAGCACCATGTCTCATAGTATTTATGGCAAAGGCACGAACCCAAACGTAGTTACCACATAGCCTCTTAAAGTCTGTAGGATTAAAAGTATCAAAAGGAGTTAAGATATGGCGAATCCTTACTTCATCCCTCTTATCATTATAGATAAGACCAAGTGTATCTTTAACCCAATCTTCATTTCCATCGAGAATAAAGTAATTCACCATTTTATTTTCTAAGGTACTTAGCAAACATTCCTTAGTAGGAAAATAGACAATGAAATTCTCCCTACTAATTCCACTTTGCTGAAAATAGTTTAAAACCCCCTGCCACCATTCATAGGAACCTTTATTGAGAGTGACAACTGTTACACCAGTACCCATAAGAACGGCAGCACAAACCTGCAGAAAGGTGGATATATTGGGAACAACCGAGCCACAAACGATCAAAGCGTGCTCACCTTGAATAGTAAAGTCACTGAAACTCTCCTGCCCAGGTATGTCTCTATTTCGGTGCTTTTTATTAATATATTCAAGGGCATTACGGTTAATCCATTTTTTAAATTTCTGGATTAATCTTTTGTCGTTACCTCTAATCCCTTTAAAAAGTGTCTGAAAGTGAAGTTCAAAAAGGTCAAGAGCCTTAGTCACTCTCTCAACACGCATTGGTGCACTCAAGCCACTTCTCATACTGAGATCAACTTTATCATGGAAGCCATTTTCTATTGTAACCTCACACTCTTCAACCACATGTTTATGAATGTGAAAGGCAGGAATATAAACCTTTCCACCAGCTTTAGGCCCAGTTCCTGAAAGTTTGAAACCTCCAAAAGGTTCAACACCTACCCTTGCCCCTGTAATGGATCTATTAACATAGAGGTTTCCGCACTCCATTTTTTCGCTGAGAAAATCAATATCATCCTGAGACTGGCTAAAAATCCCGCCTGTAAGTGCATAATCAGTACAGTTAAAGATCTCTAAGGCCTCATCTAAATCTTTAAAACCAATGATATGAACAACGGGACCAAATAGCTCTTTTTGAGCATAGGTCTGCTCATAAGCAGCTTGCTTTGGCACCTCAATTAAACTTGGCCCAACACAAAAACCTGGAAGGTCTTCAGCTGAGCGATCGATAATAACTCGACCTCCGAGTCTGATTGCCTCCTCTTTCGCCTCTCTCACTTGGCGTTGCAGCCTATCTTTGTCTTCTTTAGAAATTACTGGGTTTACAGAGCAGCTAAATTTAAAAGCTTCAGATACTTCTAAATCTGCAATCGCCTCTTTAAGTCTTTCTATCAGGCGCTCTTTAACAGACTCATCAACCATTATTCGACTAGCAGCTGAACACTTTTGACCGGCGTGAGCAAAAGCTGAATAAAGAATTCCTGCGACTGTTTCATCAAGCTCAGCATTTGCAGTAACAATAATCCCATTCTTACCACCTAACTCAGTAATAGCTTTTACAGGAAATTTTATATCCCATAATTTATTGTGATAGAAACGTTTACCTGCTGTATGAGCGATAAGCTGTCCGACTGGTTTTGAGCCTGTAAAAACGTACCCCGCGATAGATGGATTTTGCACTAATGCAGCTCCAACTTCCTCACCATGGCCTGGTAGATGTATAAGAGCGTCTTTCGGTACACCGGCTTCATGAAGGATATTCACCATTTCTTGAGCTACCAAAGGAGTTTGTTCAGCTGATTTTAAAATTACCGTATTACCAGAAATAAGGGGACCTGTGACCATTCCCGTAGGTATCGCAATAGGAAAGTTCCACGGAGTTATCACCGCAATCGGACCGCGGCTAACCATCCTATCGGAATGAACGGTGATTTTCCTCTCTTCCCTTGCATAAAAGTTAAGAAAATCAATGGCCTCGTCTACATCACCATAGGCTTCTGGTATTGATTTTCCTGCTTCGTAACTAATGAGCGCTGAGAGTTGATTTCTTTTTGTAAGCATAATATCTGCTGCTTTCAGAAAAACAGAACTTCTCGTCAACCAAAACTGTCTCGACCAGTTTCCCGAATTATAAGAGCTCTCTACAATCTCTACGGCACGTGCCACATCTTCTTTAGTTGCAAATTGAATTTCACCAACCTTTAAACTCGGGTCACTACTAGAAACGACTTTTACATTTTCACCATTAACGATGAACTGATTTCCATAGTTCTGATTACCAATATCTTTTCGAAAACTTTCATAGTGGCTTTTAACAGTATCCCACTGATCCTTTAAATAAAGACGAATGGGTGTGATATTGAAGAACTCACTAGTTAAGCTTTCAATCGTTAAATCTCTTTTTATTTTCCATTCTTCTATACTACGTAAATGGACTGTCATTGGATTATCCATCCGACCACTTTTATTATGGGAACGCATAATCGTAAGAATTCCCACCTGTGAACTGTTTTCCATTATTCTTCTCACCAGATAAGCCATACCTACAATGAGAGAGCCTACCGGCACATAGTTCCTTGTCGGCCAGCCCATTTTAGCTAGACCAACAGAAAGAGCCTCGTAAGTCATATGTAGGCACTGATGTTCAATCTCTGGTGTATCGGGATACTTTTTCTTTCTCAAAACTTCAGAGAAGCAATGATCAGCAAAATTATGGGAAGCAATACATAGTTGGACTGCTGGTGAATTCTTAAACATGACATCAATCAACTGCCTAAAATTGAGGTCTGTTTCTTCTTTATTAAGAAACTCTGGAGCATCAAAACTATGAGCATCTGCCTCAACTGTTTCAGCATCCCAGTAAGCGCCTTTAACTATTCGAATAGGCATCGTTAAATTTCTTTTCTGTGCCAGAGCGACTATATCCATGAGGTGTTCATAGGAATCTCTTAAATAAGCTTGAAGGACAATCCCAGTTTGCTGATAGTCGGCCAACTCTTTCGTCTCAAGAAGCACTCTGCTGTAAACATCGAGAACAATGTCTCTATAATCGTAATGTTCAGCATCTATATTAATGAATACATCTTTCTCTTTGGCCTTTATAAGAATTTCTTTTAATCTTGGGGCCACAAGTTTATAGGTATATTCTGGAGCATGGGGTTTGAAGTCTGAGCAAAGAGCAGACACCTTAATCGAAACGTGAGCACGATTTATACCAGCTTTATTCTTACTGCCTTTAGGAACATGCAGCCCAAACCCTTCAATTAGATTAACTACTTCTCTACAATAATTATCAGCTTCTTTTTCTGATACAACCAACTCTCCAAGTTGATCAAGAGTAACATCCCTTCCTGTAGAGAAGAGTGAGTTAAAAGAACCTTCGACTGATTCAATACTTTCACCAGCAATAAAACGCTTGGCCATAAGCCTGACACTAAAGCGCACCATCTTAGCGAGGTTTCCTGCAGGGATAAGGCGGCCCACAAAGCTGCCCACCCTTAAGGCCAATATAATCCAATCAGGAAGTGGTGCCTCTTGACCCTTCTTACGCAGCATTCTCGCTTTGGTAGAATCTGTAATCAACCTTCTAAATGTTTCTAAAAGGATCCTCTTTACTTCAGTTCCCTCTACATCATGATCAAGAGACGGAAGGATGGCCAAAAACTTCAGCATATGAATTCTCATAAGAGCAAAGCGTGCTGTTAGATCAAGACCAAAGTCTGAAAACCTCTCAAAAAGAGAGGGCTTATATGTTTTAAGGTTAGCAACTAATTTCTCGGTAAGTTTATCTACATCATGCTCAAGTTCTTGGAAGAAGTTATCCCCTAAAAGGTCAGGTAACTCGTACCTTCTACTGGTAATTTGATGAATTGTGGGAAATTCGTGAGCAGGCAGACTGGCAACTTTTTCGGCATAAGTCTTAAACTCGATATATTCCTTAGTTGTAACAAGTTCTTTACAAGGACCTTCGTCTTTATTGAGTTGAATTTGCTCTATGAGATAGAGTTCTCGACTTAGACGGGGCGAGAAGACAGAGATGGTTTTCTCACCAGGGTAAATACCAAAAAGAAGTGGCATTCCATCAATAATGACTTGTACTCTATGGGCAGAGAAATCCGTGTGACAATAATGAAGAAGCTTTGCGATTAATTCTTCCTCGTTCGTCTTTAGAACTTCCTCAAACTCTGGATAGAAGTTTAAAGTCCACTCCTTTTCTTTAAGAGTGATAGATTTACTTTTAATTCTTGGAATAATTGGTGTTTTTAACACTTCTCTGTTTCCTTGATTTTCGGTCATTTGGCCTCTCTTTAACGTGGATTACTGTAATATAACAAATCAAAAGAGTTGTACCCACTAAACAGCAATTTATTCGGGTTAATCTAAGAGAGAAAAGACTAATTATTTAAAGTGAATATGGGACTTTTCTTGCTATCACTCAACGCATAATAATCTTTAAAAAGTGGACTTTTTCGCAGCAAATCAACAAGAATGACATTTTCTTCATCAATAACGGGTGCCAGCATTCGCTTTCCATTAACCTCATAAGGCCTTACAGGTACTTTTATAAGGCGCTTTTCAACTTTTACTAAAATCATAAAAGGTTGGCTTACATCAATGCCCTCATTTAAGACCGTTTCAGAGGAAACACCTGGCAGCCCTAAAGGGTTGGTAATAAACTCAACTTTTCCAAAATCTTGCACAGCTCCATTTGGAATACTTGAAGGAACTCGAGAGGCATTTCCTCTATTCTTTAGTGAATCACTTTCTCTCCTTCCCGTACCATCCCATTCACTAGATAGTGGTGTGCTCTCTCTAGTCGAATTAAATGATTCATTTCCAAAGCCATCTCCTTGATGAGAAGCTACAGGGTAGGGAATGTTCGGAAGAAAATTATTGCCACGATAACCAGAGGACTGAGTGTTATCATTGGTAAAAAAATCGCTTCCACCAAAGTCTTGACCAAACTTTCTTTCTAAGGAATCTGAAAGCCTATTGTTATCTTGTACTAAGTTTTCAAGCTTTCCATCCAATTTTCGATCTCGCTGCACCATGCTTCTGTTACTGGACTTCATATAATCTTTCATTGCTTCAAGAACTTCACTGTCAAAGTCCTCAGGGGCGCTTTCTTCACTCGCTAAAGGAGCAACTGATGCACTCGTATAATTTGACTGAGTGGTTCTCGGTCTTTGATATTTTTCGTTAGTGACACTACTTAATTTTTCAGCTCTTGGTCGATCTTCATTTAAACGAGCTTTTACATCATCACTTAATTGAGGCGGTTTTAAAGAGTCCCCAGTTGAATTCCCTACTGGAGTCAGAGCAATATTATCTGAACCACTATTCTCAGAGGAGGAGTCTGATTCATTCACACTTTTCACACCAGTTAATGCTTGAGTAAAGCTTGAAGGTGTGAATTTATCAACATAAATAGAACTTAAATAAGAGTTAAGCCTTGTTGCCTCTTCTGACTCACACTCACCGCCGTCAGCACATCCAACATAATGTCTCAGAGATTCAAGACCCCTTATTGTGGGAAGAGCTCTACAATTTGCGCCTGCTTGTACATCTCGCCCGTTCTCACATGCGAGCAAGGGACAAATCTCCCTATCAAGCTCAATATTCTCAGTGGGGTGGTTAAGGTTATACTCGCTTCCTAAATACTTCTCTAATGTATCGGGGAATGATTCACTTATAATTTTATCAACTGTAATCTCTTCGCTACAATCTTCACAAATAGGAGAGCAGTTTAAAGCAAAATTTGCATAACTCTCCTCCAAAGGAACATCTTGTATGCTTGCGCTAAATTCATCAAAACCCAAAGTATGATCTTCAGAGATATAACTGAACAGTTTTTCGTTTAGGTATTTATTATCTACTCGGTCATGATTAATCGGCTTACAAACAACTTTGTAAACTCTTTCGAGCATTTCATTACACTTTTTTGCCACACCTGCCTCAAAGCCTTTAGCATTTCCTTGGTGAACAAATTTTTCGAGCTGTTCTCTCAAAGAGCTTGCCTCTATACCTTCAAAGAGTTCCGGACTTAGGTTAACAATACCACCAAGGTAGTTTTCCTCTAGATTAAATAAAAAATCTCTTTCTTCCTCATTTAAGGCCACTTGCTCTTCTCTCTTATCTAATAATTCCTTTAAATTGAATTCATTATTATCTACTAAGAATTTATCAAACATGATTTTTCGCCTAGTTGCTGGCGACAAACAAGAATTCATTGACTGAGAGACAGAAGGCTTAACTTTATTTAAATAGTCTGTTTTGATTTGCTTAAGAAAGTCACTTAGGTTTCCTGTTTTACCACCAGTTAGGGCAAGTAAGTTTGCATTGCCCTCTTTTTTACACGGAAAATTTTCCTCAAGCTTTTTTAAGTCACAGGATCCAGTTGAAGAGACCGCAAAGTCAGCACCTAAATTTCCATAAAAGCTATCAATATCTGAAAGCGAAGTCAGATCATCAAGAATAGAGTTAATAAAAGCATTACCTAAGGCCGTAATAACTTGGTCTTTTCTTTTGTCTCTGTACTCGGTTAAAAATGGGGCTGAAAGCTCATAAGCATCACTACACTCTGGTGCCGATTGAGTGCGTTCTAAATAGAAGGGAGAACTCAAGCAATTTGCATAGAGTCCTTCACTCTGTTGCCCTGAGGCAAGAGAAACTGAACCCTGACTAAAGAGGGCCAAGCTTAAGAAAGCTAAAATTATTTTCATACCTAATTATCGGTATTTAAAAGATTAGCCTTTAGTAAAATTAAAGACCTGGTAAAGCTGCACAGTCTGAAGGTTGACTTTTCTTTTTGTAAACTCCACCGAATTTACAAGCATAGTTTCGCACTCTATCCATATCACCTTTTATCCAATCCCCTGGTCGGTTCTCAAGATTGTAATCGATGAAGTCGAGGAAGGTTCTTCCGTTATCGTCCTGGGCATTTATTAAGCTTTGAAACTTTGTAATTTCTCCCCTCTTGCGAAACCCCATGGCCATTTCTCTAAAAAATAAACTTATCTCTCTTCTTTCACTTAAAATAAGGTGAATTGCATATTGAAGTGGATAATTACTTTTATACCTCTTGCTTTCGCACTTTAAACCTCTCAGTACTTCATACATACTCTTATTGGGAGCACACCTGTTAAAGTATTCTACGAGATCATCATAATCCTGATAATAAGGAATCGAAGAACATCCACTTCGAGGAAACTCATCACAACCCATTATGTGAGAGATCCTTGAGAGGTCTCTAGCTACTTCGGTCGTTCCTGTAAGATTGTTACCACAATCAACACAATCATTGTTTCCCCATGCACTATTTGAACTCACTAAAGAAAACAATAGCGCTGCTTTAAAAATAATGAGGCTTTTGATCATGCGATACTCCATAAAAAATGATTTAACCATTTATCGGTTCATAAACATTTTTCTATAAAATCCATGATCAATTTCTTAGGTCCTTCAACATAAGAGAGCCCAAGGACAATAACCGACATAAATGTTCCTATAAAGAGACTTACAATTATCAGTTTATGAAAGAAATTCAAACTGTAGTAGTCCTGTCGGATATGCATTTCTTTTTGAAGATAGGACCTCTGTTCGGCCAAACGCACTTCTGAGCGCTTTTTTTCAACTTCACTCTGCTGATTATCAGCAGAGAGCTTCTCAGCCCCTTTGCCTTGCAAATTAGCTCCTTTTTGTGAAGAAAAGAAAGTGAGGAATCACCGACTACCCCATGGAGAAGACAGTTCGGTGAGCTAGGTAATTTATTAAGTAAAGAAATGATCATGAGACATTTTATATAGTAGCGAAATAATCCATCCATATTGTGAATTAAAGTTCTTAAAAATTGACGGAAAAGTTCAGAAAATAATATGATAGACCTAATGGATAAGACACGGATGTTTTTCTCCCATTTAAGGCATTTCTTTTTTGTGATTTTGATCACAAATTCCTCCCTTAATGCCATGACCTATACAATAGCTGACCTCGAAGTTCTTCAAGAGGGAAAAAACTATAAAGAGTTCTTCAAGCATGCAAAGGATATAATCCCCACTTCAAGGGACAGACACTGGTTTGAAATCCTTTCTACAATGGGGACAGCTCTAATCGATGAATACAGAACAAATGATCAATACACAGTGGAGAATTTTAGCTACATAGAAAGTCTCGCCAAATGGCCTGAGCTTAAAAGAGACGAATTCTACCAAATTAAAAGAAATAGCTTTGCCGTAGAATACTTCAGGGATTGCCTAACAAAGAAAGATAAGAATACCTGTAAACCTCAAATGATGAAGTTTTGGAATAGCTCTAATAAAGATACGGAAACGGCATTTCAGCTTCTTGGCCTCCATTATGGATTTTTTCCCCAAGGTAATAGTTGGGTGTTCTTAAGGGAAGTCATAAAGGGAGAGCAATCAAGATTCTATTGTGACAAGCCTTTGATCAAGAATCTAAGCTTTAGATATTTGGCGAACCTAGATAATTTTTTAAAAGACGAAAGCCAAACAAATACAAAACTTAAAACTCTTGTTAGTAAAGATTGCTGGAAAAAACTAAATCCCTACTTTCTAACAGAGCTTTCAAACTTACCAGCTAGTGAGGCGAAGGCTGCCTTTCTTCTTTTATCATCCAATAATCTTCTTTCTGAGGCTCAGCTCGACCTATGGCATGTCAGATATTTTCTCGATAGACCTGAGCCAGGAGACCTATTCAATAAAAGCTGGAATCGTTTAAAAATAATCGGTCAAAATTACGACAGAAGAAAAGCTGTGCTCAAGTCCTTGAAAGCAGAAGACCCACTGCCCGGAAGGAGCTTCTCTACTGAGGATAAGCGTAAGGCCATCACACTAACAAAGCACCTTGATAGCCATTTTCCTGAGTATTTAAGCTTCTATACGAAAACGTGCCTTAATTACCTAGAGGGTAAGGAAGTGTTCCCAAGAGGTAATCCAACATTAGACTGCCACCAACTCTTTACTCTTCGATCAGAAAATAAAGAGCAAAGACTTGATACGATCACTCAAGAAATAAGTATTCGTTACTCTAGTCTTCAAAAAATGATGGGGAAGTAGTTTTACTTACTTTTGCGTGACCTTATCTTCTTTTCCCACTCAACAATTTGGTCATCTTCAATCAGGTTATGAGTTTTCTTGTAGCCGTGACTCTCATTAAGAGAATACATTCTAAAGTTATCTATGCGGCAGTAGTGTTTAACAGAGCTTGCACCTAGCTCTTTCCCCTTAGATTCAAAGAACTCTTTAATCTCATGAGAATAGCCTGCACCTTGATGATTAATCTTCAGCCCAGTATTTTTAGTTAGCAAAGAGCCATCCTGTAGCCTAAAGAAAAGTGCCGCAACAATTTCTTCATCCTCGTTGAGCACACCATAGAGACTCCAACCGTCTTTAACTTCTTTTTTAATTTCTTCTAGGTTCCAATTAAAGTCAGGACTGTCAGAGAAGGCGTCGATTGTATAATCGTAGATTTTTTTCATGTCCTTAGGCTTATCGGCGGCGAAGAAAGACAAACTCATAGAAATCATCCTTGATAATTGGGAGTTAATAGAATTTCTATTTCATGCTCGCTACATAAGCCGCAAGATCTTCTATATCTTTATTAGAAAGGTCTTTGATAAAAGGAAGCATTTTAGGGTTCTTCCTCTCAACGTTTTCCTTAAATTGTTTTATGGATGAGATAATGTACCACTCGTATTGTCCAGCGATCTTAGGAGCTTTCTCAGTCTCATTACCTAGGCCATCAGCACCATGGCATTGAACACATGACTTATAAAGCTCCCCTCCTCTTTTGGCATCTCCAGCCGAAAAAGCGTTAAGACAGGATAAGGAAAGAAAAGTTAATGACAAAAATATATTTCGCACTTGGCTACACTCCATAATTTTAAACTGATACACTTCTAATTTAACTTTAAGACATAAAAACTGCAACAATAATAGTCGGTTGTGTAAGTAAGGGGATGATTTGGTGAATAAAAAAGCCAAAAAGAATAAGGAGAGCAGCGTGGACCATTTTATTTTCATAGGTCCCCTCTGCACAACTCCCAAGGACAATCAGAGCTTTACCAACAAACTTATCGCGAAGCATAAGTCACTCAAAGAACCTCCAATTTATTTCATTGATGGCGGCGGAGCATTTAAAGAAATAATAGTATCCGTCACTTCATTTCATATAGGTGATGGAGACTCTAGTAAAGAGCTTGGCTCAGAGTTCCCCATTATTGGCCTTAATAAAGAAAAGGATGAGTCCGACCTCGTTCACGGCTTACGACATTACTATAAAGGCATATCTGATAAGGAACCTTTAACTCAGCTACACTTCTATGGCTTCATAGGCGGTGAGCTCTCTCACCAGCTAGCAGTCTTTGGAGACTCCTCATCCATGATAAGACAAAATGAAGCATTCATTTTCTATGACCATGAAGCAATCAAAAAGGCTGAACTCTTTAGGGGAACAAGAAACTTTAAGAAGAAGGGTTTATTTTCGCTTTTTACCTTTTCAAGCCAAAAGATAAGTATTTCTGGAGAAGTTGCCTACCAGACCAATAAAAAAGATTTTACACCATTTTCCAGTCTAGGCCTTCATAATTTATCAGAAGGGCCATTTTCTATTGAGTCCAACGAGCCTACTCTTATCATTTGGGATTAAAAGAAGTGGTGGCAACGATATCGTCTTTAGAGAGCTTACGATTAAATATCTGGTTCCGATACTCTCCACTTTTATAGAGGTCCCACTGGTCTTGAAAGTGTAGAGAACCTTTATTACCATCATTTCCAGTTGGTAAGACACCAAAGCTATTTTCTAAATTTTTCATATCGAGAAGAATCCTTGTTGAAGGTCCTGCCTTAACTTGAAAGCCATTCTCACATCCCACTCTCCTTAAGTTGTTAACCTGATTGTATCCCCCCCCGATTGGAAAAGGTCCTAAATCAAAAAACCAAGACAATAGCTTCCCACCCTTTCCGAGTGGGTGAGGAAAAGTTAAGAGGTGCATCTCACCCCATTTAACATTGTCTAGGTTTCCAAAATTGTCCGTTAGCTTCACGACAACTTCACTAAAAACCTTTTCAATTGTTTTATGATGCTCTTTAAGAATGAATTGTTTAGCAAAGTAGTGTCCACTTGCAGTTGTTTCGCAATATTTAGCGACTTGTTCCATACTCAAGTCCTTACTCAATAAGGCTAACTCAAGATTTAAAAGAAGCTCATGAAAAATACCAGCACCTATACTTTCAGCATTTGAGATACCATCCCATTGTTTAAGATAACTTAACGCTTTCCGTTCAGTTTGATTCAATTCTTTAGTTTCAAGGAGAGAGGTAAAGTCTTTTAGATATTTGGGATAGTAGATATTTACAAATGAGTTCTGAACACCCTTAAGTTCCTCAGAACTCCACTTTTCTTTACCGTTTAAAATGGCATTAATCGTTGCATACCTGTCATAAGGTTGAAAATAACCAGGTCCAGAAGCAGGAAATCCTTCTGGTTTTTGATTTGCAGATACAATGAGGCCTGTAACAGGATTCTCTATGTGACTCCTACTTTCGAAATCAATGACCTCCAAAAAAGAGTCTTCACGGGTCATTCCATGATAGAAAATATCACCATAGTTATTCTTATTCCTCTTATATTGTGTGCCATAGAGATAACGACCAATATTCCCCTCTCCATCCGCATAAACAATATTAAGCCCAGGTGAGGCCCCTAGAGATAATGCTTTTTTAAAATCATCCCTCCCCTTTGCTTTCCCCATTAAATAGAAAGACTCCGCGGCCCTATTGTCATCTCTTAAGTGACCCCATTGCATTGAAATGGCTTGCTCCATTCCTAGAATCCCCTGAACGAGTGGCCCGCGAGGAGAAATGAAAACATTAAAAGAAACCGCATCCTGACCTTTTACTAAAATACGGTGTTCAACCTTTTTAAGGTTTGCTTCCTTCTCAAAAAAGAAATCTAAATCATCTACATAAGAGATAGTCACACCCCATCCTAGAAAGCGATTATGCCCAAGTGCTGCAAAAGGAAGCCCTGGAACAAAGTGGCCGTAGATACCACTATCAAGACTCTCTTGTTCGATGTGGGCTTCATACCAAAGACCAGGCAGCGAAATTGAGACATGGGGATCAGATGCTAACAATGGTTTTCCTGATTTTGATCTTTCTCCAGACAAAACCCAAGCATTACTACCAGAGAAAAGCCCTATAGAGGACTCTAAGAAAGCTTGCGCTTCTCGCCAGATATTTCGCCCTGAACTTCTATTGAGAGAATCAACCATTTTCTCTCTCCGCTTTTCTTGAGGGAAAGCCCTTAACTTATTCATTTTCTCATGATTTAGCTTCTGGGATAGCTCCTGGAAAAGAGAATCTGTTTTAAAGCCCATGGCGAAGCTATAGGCCATGTAACCAAGAATGGCAAAGCCATCATATTTATCAAACGCCCTAGGCTCGATGCCAAGGAGCTTATACTCAATTGGTAACTTTCCTTCCTTGATATATGAGTTTACTCCTTGATAAAAAGAATCCATTGCTTGCAAAACTTTGGGATCAATAACCTTATTTTTAAGTAAATTGGAGGTGTGCCGATCAAAACTTAGAGTGCGAAAAGTTTTATCAACCGATAAAGCCTTTTTTCCAAAAACTTCACTCAACTGACCCCGTCCCACTCTTCTTAAAATATCCATTTGAAATAAGCGCTGAGAGGCCATAGCAAAGCCAAGAATAAAATTGGCGTCTCTTTCATTTTTAGCACTAATATGAGGTATTCCGTACTCATCCCAATCAACAGCTCCACTTTTCATTAACCCAGAAAGGGCTAATGTTTGCTCTTTATTAAAGAGACTTGAGTCGATTAAGTACTTACCTGAAAATGGTAAAATAATGAGAAGACATATCATCACGATGAAGAAAACTTTTAGAAATTTCACAATACCACCTGTTAGAATTTACTGTATAATTGTAAGCAGTGAAGGACTTCTTGGCACCCCTCAATGGAGATAATTTTGCAAACACATAAGCGCTACGAAATCGTTGATATCCTCAGAGGACTAGCAGTTCTCCTGATGATTATTTTTCACTTCTCTTATGACCTCAACCTATTTAACTTTATTGACGTAGACTTTCATCAAAGCCTATTTTGGTGGGCTTTCCCTAGAGTTATTGTTACTCTCTTCTTACTTCCTATGGGTCTTGCAATGGAGCTTGGCTTTAAAGGAAAAATTAATTGGAAACGGGTCTTAAGGAGATTCCTAAAGATTGGTGGCTGGGCCATATTAATTAGCATCTCAACCTATTTTGCCTTTCCTGACAAATGGATTTACTTTGGAACCCTACATTGCATAGCAGTGTGTTCAATATTGGCAACATTCTTTCTAGGCAGAAAGAAGCTAAGCATCGTGACTTCTTTAGTCATTTTAGTCCCTCTGCTCTTTGGTTTTCAATGGCCCTGGATAAAGCTCTCCCATGCCTCAATGGACTATATTCCTGCCCTTCCCTGGCTAGGAGTAGTTCTTTTAGGGATGGTCTTAGTTCACTTTAGGTTTCACTTCCTAAGGGTGCCTAATCTTCCTGGTAAAAAGCTTTTATTGTTCTTTGGTCAACACAGTCTTGTCATCTACTTAGTCCATCAGCCAATCCTTTTCGCATTGGCAAAGGGAGCTCACTTTCTGCTAGGCAGAAGTTAAATCCAACGAATCACCTCTATGACATGGCAACGCGACGTGATAAGTTTATTAAGTAAGTGTTGGAAATTATATCTTAAAAAGGGTAAAAGTTCATAAAGGTAGCGTAACATGGATAGCATTCCCCTCATTCGACGAATTGATAAAACTCTTGGCAGCTTAAAGTTTGCCGTTATTTTATTGGGATTATTTGCTCTCTTTATGATCGTTGGTACTTTTTTTGAAAGCTACTATGGAACAGACTTTGCGAATAGGACCATCTACAAGACATGGTTCTTTATGCTCTTACAATTTGGCATGTTTCTCTCCATCTCCTTTGCTGCTTTCCAACGGTTGCCCCCTAAGAAAAGACTCTATGGTTTTTACACCATTCATACCGGTCTCATTACCATCGGAGCTGGCTCTTTTATCACTTACTACTCTGGGGTCGATGGAAGTTTACTACTGCCACCAAATGGTCCAAGCAGAGAAGTCATACTTAATGAAGATGTCTTAAAAATTCGTTTTCCAGATGAGGGCAGGCTTGTCACTTACAAATTGCCCTACACAGGTTTCTCAGCAGATATTGCGAGAGAATACGAAAATATTAAAATAAAGAAATATTACCCTTTTGCTGATAATAAGTTCACTTGGGTAAACGCAAAAGGCTCGTATAACGCCAATGACCCTATCCACTCAAGCACCTACACTATTTCTAATCCAATGGTGAGCCAAGATTTTACCCTAAGTCTTCATCCCGAAAGTACTGAATTTAAATCAAACCTTACCATGGGTCCTCTTACCGTTCACTATCTCCCGAAATCCCTAGGACCGTGCTTTGCTCAAAATAATCCAAGTCGCTTGATTTTATGGGACAGAGAAAAGGCTGAATGTTACACGCCGGAAGAAAGAAACATTTCTATTCAAAAAGCAAAATCTGGTAATCGCTTCTTGGTGGTTAAAAAAGAGGGCAGTGGAATATTTAGTTTCTTCCCAGATGTTAGCCCGTGGCCAGTAGATAAAGACATGCGCATGCAAAGAGGCTCACCTCTTCGTATATTTTCGAAAAAGCTTTTTGAAGATAAACCAAACCTCTTTCTCTTTGGCGAATCAACGGCTTACTTTGAAAAAGAGGAAAAGGAGTGGCTTTACTCCAAACTCGATCAAAATATTCCACTCACCCTTCCTTGGATGGGCTTTGAAATTGTTTTAGAAAAACATCAGACAGCTAAAGTACCTACTTTCATTCCAGAGAAGGTTCTGCCCATACAGAAGAATAACGAAATAATAAGAGGAAAAGTAAGGGCACTAGAGCTTGAGATTCAAGGCAATCCTTATTGGGTGACAAATGAGAGGCCTGTTCAGCTTTTAATAAATGGGAAAAAAGCTGTCTTCTACCTTCAAAAAGAAACCCTTAAACTTCCCTTCGAATTTGTCCTGACAAAATTTAAAATGGAAAAAGACCCTGGCACAAATAGACCTGCCAGCTATGAAAGCTTTGTTCGTTTATTTTCCAATGACGGACCCCAAGAGCATCATATTTATATGAATAACCCTTTAAAGCACCAGGGCTTTACCTTTTACCAAGCTAGTTACTCACAGGATCAGCAAGGAAATTATTCATCAACTTTAAGTGTTAATGTTGATCCAGGCCGACCATTTAAATATGCTGGTTCACTTATGCTTGTGTTTGGCTCGCTTTGGCACTACTTTCTGAACTTTAGAAAAAGAAAGAAAAAAGATATAACCCCTCTCGTAGCAGGAACAGAAGAGTTTACAGAGTCTTAAGGAGATCCCATGATCCAATTTATCTTAGCTTTAATTTTCACTTCGGCCATAACAATACCCTCCAATGCTGCTGAAGAGACTTACTTCTGTCAGGACTCTTTGGCTAAAATACCAATTCGACAAGACGGTAGAACGAAACCTCTCTACGTCCATGCCAAAGAGGCCATAAAGTATTTAACAAATAAGACCTCCCATGGAGAACTTAGCGCCGTACAAACCTTTTGCCTATTAAGCCTTGAGGGAATGGGATTAAAGAATAATATAAACCTCATGGCGAGAGTTGACCACGTTGACGTCAAAGAAATGCTCGACCTTAATGAAAAAGAAAACCAAGTTTCTTTCACAACTATTTTAGAAGAGGCTCCTGCACTCCGTAGAGAAATGCGCAAAGAAATGGGACCAAAGGGTATTCAAACCGCCAAATCAAAAGCCATTGCTAAGCTTATCAATCAAGCAGGCCTCTATAAAAATATAGTCGAGGGACAAAATTGGCTCCTACCGGCGGTTACAAGAGATAGAGTTGACTGGATACCAGTAACAGCGTTCTTGAGAGAAGAGAAGATTATTGCGGCAAGAGAGAAGTCTGATAAACCTTTTCAATATGTCATTAATGAGGAAGTTAAAAAGTTTGAAGACATGAAAGGAGATCTTCACAAGCTTGAATATAACTACTCTCGTGCCAACCTTCCCGTTGTAAGCCTCATTCTTACTTTATTGGCACTAGCTTCCTTGACACTCTTTAAGAAGTTCACAGTGGCCTTGGGTTTTTCACTAGCGACAATTCTTATTCAATTAAGCCTCATATCTATTCGGGTCTTTATTAGCGGTAGGGCCCCTATAACAAATATGTATGAAACTGTAATGTTTAGTGGCTTTGGCGCTCTGGTTCTTTCTATGGCAGTTGGTCACTTCAAGAAAGAGAAGGTCTTCCTTTATGTAGGTCTAATGTATAACGCCTGTACTTTAATGATGATGAACTTTGCCACGGGTATGTTATCTGAAAGCATTTCTCCGCTCGTACCAGTTCTCAGAGATAATTTTTGGCTTTCCACCCATGTAACGACAATTATTATGAGCTATGGGGCATTAGCATTAAGCTGGATTTTAGCAAATACTGTTCTTATTAAGAAGAAGTTTACCGGGCTAAATAAGCAAGATGACCTTTATTATTCTGAACTTATCTACACGACATTAAAATATGGAACCATTATGCTGGGTGCAGGTATTATCCTTGGTGGCGTTTGGGCCGACTATAGTTGGGGAAGGTTCTGGGGCTGGGACCCTAAAGAAACTTGGAGTTTAATCGCCTTTATCATTTATATGGCGATTCTTCATGGTCGAAATACAACTTGGATCTCACCAAAAAGATTTATCCCTCTCGTAGCAGGAGCATTTATGTCAATAATGATGGCCTGGTTTGGTGTCAACTATATTCTCGCCTCCGGCCTACACTCTTACGGCTTCTCAGAGGGCGGCGCTATTTTCTTAGGTTCATTTTTCCTGATCCAAACAGGAGTCATAATCATTTCAACTATTGACATGAACTTGCCTTGGTCAAGCTCAAGTGAAAAGAATCATTAATCGGAAAAGAGTATTAAGCTTTTTAAAAAATAAATCAGAGGCTTTTCGAAGCTCTGCTCTTGGGAAGAAGCTACTTTTTTCAATTCTGCTCTTTTCAACAATAATCACACTATTTTTAACAACACTTCAGATTTACTTAGATTACAAAAAAGGTGTCGATGGTATCTACTCTATCATTGACCAAATTAGACTAACTCAAATCGAATCTCTTGCTCAAAACCTATGGAGTATTAATAATGCTCAAATTAAACTCCAACTAAAGGGACTTCTCGAGATTAAAACAATAAATCAGCTCACTATTTTTCCGGAAGGGGAAGAGCCCATCCTCCTAAAAAAAGATAAGAAAGCTTTCCAACCTATTATTACCAAATTTCCCATTATTTATGAAAGGGATGAAGAGAAGATAAAACTTGGTAGCCTTGAAATTATTAGCGACATTGGACCTGTCTACAAAGAACTTGAATCAAGAGTACTTGTCATTCTTATGAGCCAAGGAGCAAAAACGTTTCTTGTCTCTTTCTTTATTCTCTTTATCTTTAACATTCTGGTCAATAAACACATAATTGCGATGAAGCACTTCGCTCATGACATTAGCCTTAAAAATATTGGTCGTAATTTAACCTTGGAGCGCTCTCCACTTGAGGAGAGAGATGAACTAGATGACCTAGCGAAAAGCTTAAACGTCATGCAGTCTAAAATTAAAGCTGAAATTGAGCAAAGGAAAAACTACGAAAGACAATTACAGCAATCCCAAAAGATGGAAGCCTTAGGAACCCTTGCAAGTGGAATTGCCCATGACTTTAATAATATCCTTCAGGGACTCTACAATGCTCTTTTTTTATTAGAAGAAGAGGTTATTGATAATGCTGATGCATTAGAAAGACTTGAAGCAGTAACTCAATTAACAGACAGAGCAAAAGAGCTCGTAAGGCAAATTCTCATCTTTACGAGACAAGAAGAGGGAACCTTTTCCAAGTTCCCACCACTAGCACCGATACAGGACGTTGTTGAAATTCTAAGAGTAGCTGCTTTTAAAGACATTGATATAGACCTTATTATTGACCCTCCCAAGGGACAAATATATGGAGATCCAACTCAAATAAAACAAGTTATTTTAAATCTAGGAAATAACGCTATCCACTCATTGGAAAATATAGACAAGCCGTCTATTAGAATCAAACTCTCACCTGTTTATCTTGCCGATAAAGTTGAAAACGATAATAAAGGTCACTTTCTTAAAATAGAAGTATTAGATAATGGTAGTGGCATTGAAAAAGTTATCCTCGATAGAGTATTTGAACCCTTTTTTACAACAAAGGAAGTTGGTAAAGGAACAGGCTTAGGCTTATCAGTAGTTCATGGCATAGTTGAGCGCCATTTTGGATTTGTAGAAGTAGAAAGTGTAGTCGGGGTCGGTTCAACTTTCAGAGTTTTTTTTCCACTTTACCCATCAAATCAAAAAGTAGATCCCAATGCATACAGTGGTGATGAGCTTACTATTATTGTCGGTGATTCCAATCAAAGGGTTGAAAAACTCATCAAAAAGCTCGGTCATAAAGTTGTCATCATTAACAATGAAGAAAATGCTCTTCACTCAATTAAAAAATTCATCAAAGACAAACAAACAAGAGAAAGCCTGATTATTGCCATTGGAGAAGGGCCTTTAAACTACTCACCAGAGGAGCTTATACGTAAACTAAGGCAGCTATCGAGAAAGCCAATCATCATCAATATAGCAAGCACAGAGGAACTCTCTCCTTCGTTGCGTAATAATTTAGATGTCATTTTCTTTGCTTATGACCAAGTCATTGCCTCGGATATAAAGATGCAATGCAGAAACCTTAGAGCAAAACTAAAGCAATACTTAACTTAAGGCAGACTCTTCAAAGTTACCTAAATCTCGAGTAAAATAAAACAATTATGAATGACAGGAGGTCATCATGTTTATTATTAAGCCAGTAAGGCAGAGTATAACATTACTTCACATCGTATTCTTTTTCTCATTGCTTCTATTTTTATCTTCTTTCCTATAATCTTATTCTAGAACGGAGAGAAATTATGGATATTAAAAGTCTAATAAGAACTATTCCTAATTGGCCTAAGGAAGGTATTATGTTTCGCGACATAACAACCTTACTCTCTGATCCCAATGGGTTTAGAGAAACAATAGATCGCTTATTTGAGATTTATAAAGACCACTCTATCGAAGTGATATGTGGAATAGAAGCGAGAGGTTTTATTCTTGGAGCGGCAATGGCCTACAAGATGGGCTTGGGCTTTGTGCCTATTAGGAAGAAGGGAAAACTACCTGGAAAAACTATTTCAAGAGACTACAAGTTGGAGTATGGGACCGATACTTTAGAGATGCACGAAGATGCTCTAAAGCCTAATACAAGAGTTTTACTAGTCGATGACCTCCTCGCCACAGGAGGCACCGCCATTGGTGCCAGTGAACTTGTAAGAAGTTGTGGAGCAAGTGTTGTGGAGGCGTGCTTTATTGTCGATCTTCCTGATCTTGGTGGCGGTAAGAAGCTAGAAGAGAACGATATCCCATGGAGAGCACTTGTTGACTTTGATGGTGAATAGAGCTTTAAGCTAGTGGATTCAGAGAAACCTAAATCAATACTCTTAGTTGATGATGAGCCCGATATCCTAGAATTATTGGAAATCATTATTGAATCAGAGATAGATATCAATATTACTAAGAAAACAAATATAACGGACTCATTTACTTATTTAAAAACTCACCAGCCTGATCTCATCATATCAGATTACAATATGCCAGGAGGTAACGGCTTTGAACTTTATCAACAAGTAAAGTCTCTTTATAACATCCCTTTTGTCTTCTTTTCAGCTTCAGAGAGCTCCAGTATTGAAGGTATTTGGACCTCCCCATGAGAAGTGGACACTTTCCTAGGCAGCTTTAATTCCTAATTCATACGCCAGCGGGCTTCTATTATCAAGAGAAGTGTGAATTCTTTTTCTGTTGTACCAGCATTCTATA
>Ga0136600_1000354_pt1 | contig 25019 bp, 20 predicted proteins | sample AntRauMFilla2698_FD_104634 | JGI IMG/M metagenome (GOLD analysis project Ga0136600, IMG submission 104634) | Saline lake microbial communities from Rauer Islands, Antarctica - Metagenome Filla 2 #698 | ecosystem: Environmental > Aquatic > Non-marine Saline and Alkaline > Saline | place...
ATATGGAAAGAAACTTATCAAAAGAGAAAATTTTAGAAACCTATTTGAATATTGCAGAGTTTGGTCCAGGGATTTACGGTATAAAGGCAGCTTCAGAATACTACTTTAAAAAGAGTCCAAAAAGTTTAACTCCAAGAGAAGGGGCATTCTTAGCAATGCTTCTGCCAAGCCCTGAAAAATACGGTCAGTCTTTTAGAGAAAGAGAATTAACTGAGTTTGCTGAGAAGTCTGTTGAAAATATTTTAGAAAAAATGGTGCAAGCAAAATTTCTTAAAGAAGAACAACTTGAATCTAGTAAAAAGGAAGTCTTCTCTTGGGAGAGAGGTAATGGCCAAGGCAAAGAAAGTGTCGCCCTTAATAATGAGGACTCCTCTGCAAATGCTAAAAAATCAGAAGGTAAGAAAAGAAAAGCAAATCGAACTCGCCGAGGGAAAAGGTCCGCGAAAAAAGATCTTGATGGCTCAAAGGATGAAGCTAGCCTTGGGTTAGATAATGAATTAAGACTTGAAGAGAATCCAGAGTTTGATGAGGACGCTCTTGTTGAGGATATAGAAGGTCTTCAACCTGAGTTTAATGTTCAATAGAGAGTAAGGAAAGTGACCGGGTTCTTAGAAACCGAGATCAAGTAATTCCTTAACCGCTTTTCGCCTCTCTCTCATAGCCCTACTTCTCTCTGTTCGATTATACCAGCGAATCATAGAGGCTTTTATTTCTCTTGCCGGAATTGCGTAAGCAAGACTTTCCCAAATAGAGGTATTATCTTCGCCTCTGAGTTGATTCATATAGCCTCTTGTTCTCATAAGAGCTGGCTTTGGCCTTTGTGTACTCCAGACAACACCAATGAGGTCACCCGTCCCGGTATCAATAATACTACTGCCACTATCTCCTGGTGAAATATCACAGCCGATGGCAATACTTGGTATTTTCAAAGCATCAGGGTTATTAGGATTTTTTAAACGACGAACTTCATTAGTCGCAGAATAGATACGGCAGTCTTCATCAAATTTTACAGTCATTACGGCATCAGGGTTATTAGCATCACCATGGCCAATAGAATACAGTATTCTATTTTTGGAATAAGGAATATCAAAATTAAACTTTAAAGGGTTGATGGCATCGAGATAATCGCTCTGAGCTTCAGAATCTACGGCAAGGACAAAAATGGCGAAGTCGACATCTGACCAGGCGGCGATAAGACTATCACATGTAAAGACAGCATTACCGAGAGTGAATTTCGCCACAATGGCAAGCTTTTGAGTTTGGCAAGAATAGATATTATCGAGAACATGAGCATTCGTTCCCACCAAGTGGCGACCATTATGCTTACCCAGATAAATTCCTGTGCCTTGGGCCCAAGGAGTTCTGATTTGCAAAGTGCTCTCAGCCGCCCTTGAAAGGTTGAAGTTATTTTCTTGAAGAAGAAGTTCTCTTGAGATTCTCTTTGCAGTCCAAGAATCTCCAATTTGAAAATCAGAGACAACAGTTTCCTCAACAGCCTCATCACGAGTTGTTTCTGGGTATTCTCCAATCTCTTTTTTTGATCCACAGCTTGCAATAACTGTCACAAGACTTAAGGTAAAAACCACAGGAATCAATTTCTTAAAATATTTCATACGCGAGAAATCTACCATGATTTAAGATTGTAAAGATGGCTTGAGTAGTATTTACATACTGCGTAAACACAGTGTTTTTAATGATTTACCAATTAGTAAAGGCGGGATAAGTTCACTTATGGAAAATCGATTGCAATCAATTATTAAGAGCAGAAAAGAAGAGCAGGGCCTGGCCCGTAGACCCATGCTCTCAAGGATGTCTGCCTTAGAAGGGAGTGCTGTTACTTGCATAGGCTGCCCTGGAACATGCTGTACTTTTCTTGCCAATAGTATGCAAATGACCCCCCTTGAGACCATCGACCTTTATTACTACCTTCAAGAAAATAACTTATGGACTGGGGATTTAGAGGACCGCCTCAAAAATAATATTAGCGACTTTCGCCTAGATAAGAGAACAGGTCCAGGTAGTGGTATTCGTAAAAGTTACACCTGTCCTTTCTTTGGTGCTAAGGCACTGGGTTGCCCTATTCCTCCAAAAGTAAAACCTTATGGTTGTTTGGGTTTTAATCCGACTTTAAAGGGAAACTCACCTGGTCCAAAAGAGAGTCAATGCCAAAGCTCTAAGGAAGACCTAATAGAGCGAGAGAGAATTCTTTCTCATGAAGAAAAAGAGAATTTATGGCTTAAAGAACATCTCGGTCTTTATTGGCACAAAGAAAGTATTCCTATTGCCCTTCTTGATATTCATCGTATCCTTGGCACGATCCTTGCTCCTATATAGGGAGATAGATAAGGATTAAATCCCTCATTTCGAACGCAAGTATCTGATTTTATAGGAGAAAAGCTAATGAGCTTTACTGGGCTTTCACAAGGAATTGCACTTTTATTGGTCACATTTTTGATGGCCGTCCAACCTGTTTACACTAAACAGCTAGAGGAGTCATTGCCTTATAACCCATTGAAAGAAGATACATTACCTTCAGAAGAGGGAATCTTGAGGCTTACCCTACCAGAGGCCCTTGTCAGGAAAGCAATTGAAGATGCCGTCCTTATAAGCGAAACAAACAAAGAAGCATTTGTTAAGGAAATTACTCGGTTCAAACTTGACCCTCTACAGAACCTCATCATTGTTGCAGGAACTGCAATTCTACCAGCAAATATAGTCTTTGATATGAATGATATTGCGGGGGGAGGAGACTTTCCTGCAGAACATAAATTTAATATCTCTTTTAAACTTCCAAGCGATCGTAAACTTGCGGTGACTCGTTATTTTTCTTTAGAAATTGTAGAGTTTAAAATTGATGGTCAAGATTACCTGAACGCCTTTAATCGATTGAGTCAATATTTGGTTGGCCTACTTGCCAATACTTCTTTTATGGATTGGGTGCTTGAGGTTGAAGAAAGTAATATTGGAAATAGTGAAAATCTAAGTTTTAAAATAAAGAATCTTATAGAGAGTAAGGGATTACGCTTTAGAGGAAATAGTGTTTCCTTTAAATTAGACCTAGAGAGAATTGATGCTCTAAAAGCTTACTCCAGCCTTGCGAATCTGCGGCTTTGGAATGTCTTACCAGTCCTCTTAAAAGGTACAGATGTTATTGCTCTTCAAATTGAAGCAGGTCTTGGAAAGCCGGCTGACGTATGGTTCGATGCAGTTGCAGAAAGAGGGGAAAGTGACGGTCATACTCTTGAAGAGGCAAGAAAAGAGCTTTATGCTCAATTTGGCGACGCTCAGGTTCTTGTTAAAGAAGTATCAGAGTATATGGAATTGACTAAGGAAAACCTACAGTTCCCTCTGTGGGAGAAGCGCCAAATAAATGAATTTAAATCCCTAAAGAGTCATATTGAATCAAGAGCAAGAAAGGCCCTTGATATTAAAAATCCACTCTTTTTAGCTGACCCACAAATTCAATATGAACTTACGAAAAGTGATCTTAAAGAGCATGCAGTTAATGTTCTTACTGACATAAAGAAGAAAGCCTTCACCATGGTGACTCTAAAAGAGAGCGGCAAAAACTCGCAAAATATGGCCTTTCTGACAAAGAGATTGAGTCAGAGCACTCTTTCTCAAGGGGTACGTTTTGCAAGAGATTTTAAGTTTGAAAATGAGCAACTTTTTCCAGAACTTTATGTCGTTATTGCTCCTCATATTCCAGGTGTGGTTATTAGAGGTGTCATGAATATGGACCTCAATGTTTTTATGGAAATGGGACTTGAGGGAGAAGGTATTGAGTGGTCAGCAACACCTTGGAGACCAGCAGAGGATGTCTGGGGAAGTGGTATTCCCTTTGAAGTTAGTTTGAGGCTGCATGCTTTTGATAAAGGAGTTCTCGGTCTTGATGTTGTTAACTTTAGTATTCTCACAGATAGCGAGAAGACAACTCTGTCGAAAGCTTCAGGCCATGGTCAAATTATTTCAGGTTGGACAAAAATGGCCATTGTTGAGGCCTTAACAACTCTTGCTATTGAGGACCCACTTGCCGTTTCTCAAGGAGATAATGGTCCCGAAGGTAGAGAAGACCCACACTTAAGAACGTTAAAGAAAATACAAGAGCAATCTCTTGAATATAGAACCGAAATGGCGCGTATATTTGATGGAGATCTTGGTGCACTAGTGAAGCTTGCTGAGATTGATATCGAAAGAAACCCATTTAATCAGGCAGGAAGTATTCAGGCCCAAACAAAATTGAGATATCTTTTTGAAGATATTATTAAATATGATGATGACCATGGAATGATGACCTTTAAATTAGATCCAAAACTCGCGAGCGAAACAATTCTCGCAAGTGAAAATACTGTTGAGGTTTGGAATATAGAGTCACTTTACAGTGAAGTCCTAAACCAGACATTTATTGAGGTGGCCGTAGGAGATGGAAACCGCTCTAAAAAATTCGTCAATAAAATTTTTAATAGGGATGAGTATTTTAATTCGCAAGATTTCGTAGGAATTGATGAGAGTAGGGACCAAGTACCAAGTGACTTGATTGCATCAAGCAATCTGAAGCATTTCGAAAACTTCTTAAATAGGTTATTTAATGAAGCCTCTGTTGAACAAACAAAGGGCGTTAATAAAGCCCTTTCGAGTAATGTTGAACAATCTCATTATATTATGAAAGACTTGAGTCTTAGTGCCATTTCGGATGGCGTGATTGGGATAGGACTTGTTATGAGTCATATCACTAAAGAGAAAAAGAGTGCCCTTGGTAGGCTTTTCTCTAATAGTGATTGGAATGTTGAACAAAAAACAATTCAAGTAAACGCACGCTTAAACTTAAGTGTCGAAAAGCTTTCTCGTTACCTCGGTCAAGTAAAGCTCTCTTCAAATGAAGTCTTCTTTGGAGATGAAGTTTTAAAAATTGATATTGAAGGAGCTGGGCTAAAATTTACAGGAAGCACTAGTGTCCTAGAGAAAATCGTTGGATTGGTCGCACGAGATATTGATTTCAAAGGTGGTGCAATTGCAAAAATGGTGAAGAAAGTTGTGATGAACTTTCTCCATAGTTATCTTAACGATCAAGACCCTAAAAAGAATGGAAATACAACTCTTGGTGGAGTTCGAATTAATCGTTACGCTAAACTTCTTGCTCATAATGAAGAATTGCTTATCCAACTTAATCCTCATTTGATGGGCGTTGCTTACGATATTCGCCTTTTAAATAATCAAAGGTTTAATGGGAAAGAATTAGGGCTCACAATTTCAAAAGCTCAAGAATCTATTGATTTTCATTTCAGTACATCTGGTAATCTCGCTGCTGTAGATAAGGGAGAGTTGATGAGAGTTATGGTAAAGACAGCTGAACTCTTTGACCCGTATATTACAGGAAAGAAAGAACTAACGGATAGTGAGCTAACAATGCTGTTTGATCGCTCCCTTTATAATTCGGATTATACCAAGCTTAGTTTATTCCACCGACTAAAAAGAGTGATGAAGTACTATGATGGTGTTCTCAATGTTATTAAGCCCGATACAAGTGTCGTCGACCAAATTAATCAAAACCTAAACACTGACTTTGGTATTAGTTTAGGTAGTGTTAACGGGAGAAGACTGACTGGTAGCGGTGTTGAGATTATGTACTTTTTAGCAGCAGCAGCAACTCTAAGGGATAAATTAGCCTCCCTCGTTAAACTCAATAAAGGTAGTGACTTAAGTCGCAGTACGCTTATGGCCATGAAAAATAAAGTGAATGAAATTGACGACCGCTTTATAGGACCATTACTTAAGGTCTATTCGGAGAAGTTTCATCAGCGTAATCAAAAAATAATGAAAAAAGGTCCTACAGATTGGAACTATACCTATTATCCAGATGCCCTTTTTAATGAGGGTGTCTTTGATTTTTTAAAGAATTGGAGTCAGAAGAATGGCCGTTAAACGACCAAACTTTCACAAGGGAATTGCCGTTAGATCTAATACTCCTGCATCTCAACGAGTTCGCAAAAAGAGGATTGAGAAAAAACGTGTGCCCCAGAAAAGAAAGAACAAAGGTTCTCTCTTATTTAGAGTTCTTATCTCTTTTCTTTTCCTAGCGTTTTTAGGAATGGATTCTGACCTTAGTAAAGCGCCCCATTTCTCAAGAACTGTTGCGGGAGAGAGTCCTGATCTCTCACAATCAAAAGAAGAATTAAATGATTTAAACCTATCAATTTCCGTGGAAAATACAAGTAATGAAAGTGGTGCTGGCGTTCATACCCAGATTTTTGGAGAAGTTGGTCTTAATAACGAGCAAATGAGAAAGGTTGCCAAAAATATTTTAATGGTAGCAAATGCTATTACTGAGGAATATGAGGTTGCCGATGGCTTAAACCTTGTCATGTATGTGCTGCGATACTTTGCAGAGATAGGTGAATATGAACTGGCACAAAAAGATATTCTTATCCTTGTCAGGGCCTTCGAAAAGCTCTCCGATACAAAGATTGAAGAAGAAGTTGAGGCCATATTATTGCAGATTTCAAAAATTAGATTTGGAAAAAAAGAAGGTAAATATTTCTCTCAAATATATAGTCTAAGACCTTCAGAGGGCGTAATAATTCCCATCAATGAAGCTAGTGAAGACCCAAATAGTAGTGTAAAGGAAATTAAGGAAGTTGTTATTATGGAAGGAGCGACTTTAACCTTTGACGAAGTCGATACCGCAAATGATAAGAAAGTCGTAAAAGAGTTTATTAAGAAGCGAGTAAAAGTTCTCGGTGTTATAGATGCTCTCGCAAGCTCTCTTAACCAAATTCACCCTGGAATTATTGAAAATATTGATGATTATCTAGAAAGAGAAGATATTCTTACTCCTGCTTTAATCATTGGAATGGATGGGATTTATGTTGATGTAGTAACCGACACCATTTTAAAGGATATTCAATTTGACTTTAATCAAGCAGTTACCCTGCCAAAGATAACGGAAGATGGTAACCCTCTGCCGAGCTTTGTTTTTGGTGCCAAGGCAAAACTTCTTAACCTTAAAGTGAGTGTTGACCAATGATCAACTTTAACACCACTGTGACATCTTTTATTTTGATTTCATTGCTATCTTTTAGTTGCGCAAATGCAAGTGATCTAGATGAGTTTAATAATGAGGATAGTAGTGAGCAAGGAATAACTGTTAATTATCAAGAAGAGGCGACCGAGACAGAGGTCACTGTTGAAGTACAAGATTATAATGAATTAAGCGATAAATATGAATCTATGGACAGTACTGAATTGAATGAGAGTACTGAAAACGTAGAGAATGAGGGGTTTGCAGAGAGTACTGAATCAGTGGAAAGAAATGAGTTAGCAGAGAGTAGCGGAATAGTAGGGAATACGGAGTTAATTGAGAGTACTGAGGTTTTGGAAAGGAGCTCTTTAGAGAAAGCTGAAGTAAGAGATTATAAATGGCGCTTAAGTGGCCGCTACCTAGGAGTACTTTCTCTTGGCGGTCTGGAGAGAGCTATCTCTGAGCAACTAAGTCTTGGACTGTTCTATGGTCGTTATCAAGGTAAAGTTCCTGGTAGCGATAAGAGTGGCCTGGTGCCTGGGCTAAGGTCATTTGCCTTACAGGGAAGTGCTTATTTAGGTAAAAGTAAGAGAGTCTTTAGTAATGGAATTGTGGCAAAATTTGGTCTGACCTATAATACTCAAGAGGAAAATCCCGACATTAAGAGTATTCAAGTTGATGGAGAGGATGTTATCCTTCCAGGAGAAAGTAAAATAGGGTCACTTCTTGGTATTGGCTATCATTATCGTTGGAAGCGTCTCAGTGCAAGTGTAGGCGTAGAGTACGTAACTCTTGGTTCTCTTCAAAGCTTTGTGCCTCTTGCCTTAACACTAGGATTAACCTTTTAAAATGCCTTCAAATTTCTTAAAGAGTAAAAGCTGGTCGATTAGCTTCTCTCTTAATGACTGTCCTTACACGCATTTGGCCATTGAGAAATACTTACTTGATGGGAACTTCAATGGAGACTCCCACCTCTTTTTTTATCGTAATTCACCTTCAATTGTCTTTGGTCGCTTTCAGGTTCCATGGCGAGAAATTAATATCCCGAGACTGAGAGAAATCTCTGGGATTAAATTGGTAAGAAGGCGCTCTGGTGGTGGTACTGTGTATCATGATTTGGGTAATTGGAATTTTTGCATCCTTCATAAACAGAGGACTCTTAAGCGAGAAGAAAACTTATCTCTTATTCAAGCGCTGTTAGCGGGTGTAGGGATAAGTGTTGTGACCAATGAGCGTTTTGATCTTTTAAGTGAAGATGGACGCAAAGTTTCAGGTTCAGCATTTAAGCAAAAAAAGGAAGCCCACCTTCATCATGGCACCTTACTGATGAGAGCAAAGCTTAGTGACCTCCGGGGAGTTTTAGGAACCCACCCTGAATGGACAGTGACAGGGAAGGGGATTAGGTCGAACCCATCTCAAGTCGTTAATTTATGTGAGCTTTATCACTGGGAAAATGGGAGTCTCGAATTTGGTTCCTGGTTAAAGAGTGTAGAAGAATTTTTTAAGGCCCACCTTAACTTGCTGTCAGTTCAGCAATGGCCTGTTGCGAAAGAAATGTTGCCTAGTGTTGTCAAGGCCGAGTCTTCAGAGCTTTCCAGTTGGGATTGGGTATGGGGAGAAACACCAGAGTTTTCAATAGAAAGTTCTCAAGGCGAGAGTTTAACTCTTAAAAAAGGCATTATCACCTCAAGCGATACAATGAATTGGTCAAAGCTCATAGGGTTCAAAGCCATGGCGGAAAGTGCAGAAGAGAAAAGTCACTTTAGCTCTGCTATTTCCGACTATAATTTATCTCAACAAATCTTCTTAAGGGAATGTCTAGAATCTCTTTAAAATTAAGCAAGAAGCTTGATAAAGTTCACTTCTCAAAGGGGAGTGGCCTGTTTAGAATACCGTGATGTTAGCGCCACCCTCCTACAGACAAGCACAGAAAAATTGGCTTCACTTTTTGAAGAAGGCTTGGCCTATTTACTTGCTAGGAGTTTTCTTTGTCATCTCAACGGCCCTCCTTCAGGTTATCGTGGCGAGAACTGTGGGCTGGGTACTTGATTTCTTCACCAAAGAGAGTCTGCCGGAATGGCTAACGAGGGCGGATAGAGAAGATACTTTTCTAGGGCTCTTCCTTCTTCTTGTGATTGCCCGAATTCTGCTCTTTGTCACGAGAATTGGCTGGAGGGTTACTCTTGCCAGACAGACTCATGAGGCTTCAAGTCACCTAAAAGAACAGATCTGGCGTCACGTTCGCTACTTCCCAAAAGATGATCTCATTCGCACCTTCACTAAAGGTTTTTTGATGAATGCGAATACCTCTGATGTTAATAGCGGGCGTTTTATCTATGGTTTCACCCTCGTGGCCATTTGCGATACATTATTTCTGGGCATATTTACCTTTATTGCAATGATGACCATCCATGTGGAACTCTCTTTGCTCTCCGTTGTTACACTCCTTATTCTGCCTTTCTTTATTAAAAAGCTCTCTACTCTTGAAATGGAAAAATATAAGCTTGCTCAAGAATACTTAGGTGACTTCAATGACCTTACCTCCCAGGTTGTCTCCACTATTCGATTACAACGGGTAACTCAGACAGGACAGTTTTGGTTTAAGAGAATGATGAGCTCGGCAGAAAGCTATCGTGAAAAAAGACTAGATGCTGTAAACACTTCCTTGCGCTATATACCTACCATGGGATCAGCCTCTATTTTTAGCTACGTCGTTCTCTTCTTTATGGGGATCCCCTTTGTTTTTGATGGCTCACTCTCTGTTGGTGACTTTGTGGCCATGCAAGGACTCATTTTTCTCTTACAAGATCCACTATTTGAATTAGGTTTTATTATTTCTGAATGGCGTAAGGCCTTTACTTCTTTGGAGCGATTGACTGACATTTATAAGAATGAAAAAGATCCTGCCTTACTTGAGCAGGGTAGTGATCTTATTCCTAAGGACTGTGTTATTCGTGCACAGAATTTAAGCTTTCAATACTTCGATGGCAAAGAGCCTGTTTTTAGTGGTCTAAGCCTTGAACTTAAAAGAGGTGGCAGGTTAGGAATAACTGGTCCTATTGGAAGTGGTAAGTCTACTTTGGTCAGAGTTCTGAGTGGTATTGAAAGGATTTTTGAAGGTCAAGTTTCATTCATGGGGAAAGAGTTCTCTGAAATTGGTCATGATAGTTTACGTAAAAGCGTAGGTTATGTACCTCAGAAGCCCTTTCTCTTTGCGGATACAATACGTGGAAATATTAAATTAGATAAAGAACTAAGTGATTCTGACATTTGGCATTTTCTTGAACTCGCTGGCTTGGCCAAAGATATAAGAGACTTTCCTGAGGGCTTAGATACGCCTCTTGGTGAATGGGGAATTAATTTAAGTGGTGGTCAAAAGCAGCGTTTAACTCTTGCTCGTGCCCTAGCAAGAAAGGCAGATGTCTACTTCTTTGATGACTGTTTAAGTGCCGTTGATACTGTTACGGAAGAAAGGATTCTTAAACGTCTAGATGAGTTTTTAAAAGAAGAAACTCTTATCTGGGTTGCCCATCGTCGTTCTACTCTAAAGTACTGTGACTCAGTTATGGAACTAGGAGGGAATCATTGAGCCAATTAAATAATAAGACTACTAAGAAGAAAAAAAGCTTCTTGGCAGCAGATGAACAAGACGAAAGCTCAGTAAAAGACTTCTCTTTAGGAGATATCTCTTCTTTTAAGAAAATTCTCTCCTATGCTGCTTCCTATAAAGTTGGACTTTTTGCGGGCCTTTTACTCATGCTGTTTAGCTCTTTGATGGCACTTGGTTCTGCTCGCTTAATGGGAAATCTTGTTGAGTTTGGGCTTGTGGCAAAGAATAAAAGTGCGGCCTTTACCTATTCTGCCTATGTTATTGGATTAGAGGTGGGGGCTTTGTTGGCGATGTGGCAGGGGCGTAGGCTCTTGTCTCTTTATAGCTCGAAGACAGTCCTAGGTATTAGAGAGAACCTCTTCTATCATTTGCAACAGCTTCCCGTCTCTTTTTATGACAGGCAACCACAGGGAAGAGTTGTTACTCGTGTTACTCACGATGTAGAAGGGATTGAGAGTTTCTTCACTTCAAGTATGGGTCGTCTTTTAAATGCAGGTTTTATGGCGATTTTTGCGATAACTGCAATGCTGGTAACCGACTTTAGACTTGGTATAATTCTTGTGAGTTCCATTATTCCTGCGGTGATTTTCATCTATCTAACAAGAAACCAGGTAAGAAAAGCAAATCGAAAACTTTCTCATTCAAATAGTGCCCTTAACTCTAAACTTTCAGAGTTTCTTAGTGGTATGGAAGTCATAAGAACCTATGGACTAGAACAATGGTCTAAAGAGCAATATGACGGCATGATTTCCGAATATAAGAAAAGTCATCTTGGTGCCAATACTCTTTATGCATGGACCAGACCGCTTGTTGCTCTTTTATGCAGCACACCCCTTATTGGGCTGGTTTGGTTTGGTGGTAAAGAAGTTATGATGGGCACAATGTCTGTCGGACTCTTTGTGACTTTTATTCGTTATTGCGAACGATTCTTTACTCCTATAATGACTCTGGCCCGTGAGGTCCATGTGATTCAGCAAGCTTTTACAAGTGCTGAAAGGGTGGCCTCATTTTTGAATCATGAAGAAGAAGTTGTAACTCTTGGTGAAGATGGAAGCCTTGCTCCATTAAACCTCGAAGGTTCAATCGAATTTAAAGATGTCTGGATGGCCTATGCTAATGAAAACTATGTCCTTAAAGGATTAAATTTTAATATTTTGGCTGGGGAGAAAATAGGACTGGTTGGCACTACCGGTTGTGGGAAAACAACCACAGTAAGTCTTCTTTCCCGATTATATGAGTTTCAAAAAGGGGAAGTGCTCTTTGATGGCCACTCAATTAGAGATTACCAACGAAGCTTTCTGAGAAGCCAAATTGGCTTTGTTAGTCAAGATGCTATTCTCTTTAGGGGGTCCTTCCGTAAGAATCTTTGCACCGATAGCACTGTGGAAGATAGCGATATCCTTGAGGCTTGCGAGGTGACTGGGCTTTCGCGTGTAATGAAACTTGGTGGTTGGAATCTTGATTCTGAAATTTACGATGCGGGAGCAAATCTATCAGTTGGAGAGAGACAATTATTAGCGCTGACGAGAGTGCTTATCAAGAACCCGTCTGTCCTTATTCTCGACGAAGCTACTGCTAATATTGATCCTTGGTTTGAAAAAATTATTCATCTCGCCGTTGACCGAGTGATGAAGGGAAGGACTTGTTTAATGATAGCCCATCGTCTGAGTACTTTAGATCACTGTGATAGAATTTTTGTTTTTGATAGTGGGCAACTTATTGAGCAGGGAACACAGAACGAACTCTATGACATGAAGGGAGTCTTCTTTGGCCTTCATGAAGCAAGTGGTGTTCAAGCTAGTGTCGATTAATGCTTTTCTGAGATAATTCTACGAATGACACCACTGCCTTTTGGCCAGAGGTCTATCATTGAGAATGAATGATTCTTTGGGATGGCCTCTTTAAATTTAAGAGAATTGGATCGTGGTCCTACTGCCATATACTGAAGGTCATCGGCACAAGTAAAAATGATTCGATGTACTTCTTTGTCGACCTCTATATTTACCAGTAATTCATTACTTTTTACGAACTTATAACGTCCCTTAAACTTATCATTGTTAACTTTCTTTGGTGTATCGCTGTCATGATCCACAGTGGAAGCTGTAAGCGCCAGTAGGCCATCTTCTTTGAATTCATATCGATACTGAAAATCACTATCGCCAGGGGAAAGGTAGGATTTTCCAATAACATCCCTACAATCAAAAGCACTTACTCCAAAGGAGAGGAGAAGAAAGGGAATGAATGTAAATATAAACTTCGCTCTTTTCATATTATCCTATCCTATTCTAATCTATTGAGAGAATCCAGGGCAACCCCCTGAACGTCCTTCACCTTTATATGACACATGGATATGACTACTTTCTACCAAAACAAAATAGCCACAACCACCACCACTTGCAGCTAAGCGGTCTCTGATTTCTCTTGCAATGGCCACCTTCCTACTTGCTGGTTGTGGATCAATATCAATGGCCCGTCCTGAATAGTGGAGGCTATTACTACTATGGCGACCACCCGTGGTGTGAGAAACTCTCATTGGCTGACCATGCGCTTGATGGGCTCCCGCAATAAGTGGGATTACGTCAAGAATTGTTCTATCAAGATGTCTCGCTACACCGTGAGTTGTATATCCAGCACCACCAGGAAGTGAGAGGGCACTACTATTATAAAACTCTACCCTTCCAAGGGGTCCGTCAAAAAAGCTTCCTGTGCGATTGGATTGAGAAACATATTCTTCCCAGCTAAGAAATCCTGCACCTCGCCCAGCATTTCTTCTTTGGCTGCAAGCTGTACAGTCTGCAGAGGGATCTATCGCACTGGCGAGTTCCCTACTGGAGGGAAGTGTTCTACCATTATTTGTCAGACGGTCCATATCACCACGAACCCGCGGATCACCGTATTGATTAACGGTTGTGTTGTAGCCATTTTGAAAATCTTCACCCGTGGTCTCACAACCAACAAATGTCGTTAGAGACCATAGTAAGGGAAATATATAGAAAAATTTAATTCTCAACATCACCTACTTTTTCGGTCTTTTAATTAAAATTATTCACCAAAAAAACAAAAAAAAATAATTATTCTCATAAGTAATTGAAATTAAGAAGCCTGTAGAGGATAAAAGATATAGGTTTTTTGGTAAGTTCCGATAGAAGCTTATGGAAAAAAGTAAGTTTACAGAACTAGTCAATAATTTAAAAGAAGAAGGGGGAAACCCTGAAACTCTTAAAAAATTAGAGGAAGCCTATATTTTTTCCTTAACGGTAAACGAGTCTCAAAGGGATGATATCTTGTCCCTAGAAAGTGAACTTAAAAAATTTAAACTCATGGCCGATTGGTCACCATGTACAATTAGTTGGATTAAGGATGACTTGACATATGCCGGAGTAAACAAAACCTTCTGCGATGTGTTTGATAAACTTGAAGAAGAATTTATTGGAGAGGAAATTGGGGCGCATACCAACCAACCCTTTCTCAAGAAATTTTCACAAGACCTTTTTTCTCACTCTGAGATATCTCATAGCATTGAAGTTGAATCAGGCATTCAAGATGAGTTAAAGAAGTTCTATCTTGTCGGAACTAAATTTAATGATGGAAAAGAGGCGATAATTATAGGCCTTGACGTTACAGAAATTAATCAGCTAAAGCAAAGTGTCGCTCTTATGGAACGGCTCTCTTCTCTTGGGGAAATGGTCGCTGGGATTGTTCATGAAATTAATAATCCCTTAACTGTAGTTAAAAATAGGGCCATGATGATTCCCAAATATCTTGATAAGGGAAATCATCAAAAAGTTGTCGACTCCTCTCAAACAATAAGTGACACATGTGACAAAATGGTTAAAATTATTGAGGGAATTAAAACCTTTGTCAGACAGGGGCATCGTGACCCTTATAGTGAAGCTTTTGTTTGTGATGTCATAGATGAGGCCAAGCTTCTTCTTGAAACAAAACTTAGAGAAGCAGACGTTACTTTGGAACTTCCTAGTGATAGAGAAGGTGCTCTTGTCTTTGGAAATCAAACTCAAATTTACCAAATCTTCATTAACTTAATTACCAATAGTATCGATGCTATAAGAGACCTAAGTGAGCGATGGATTAGGGTGAGTGTTGATTCAGAAGGTGATGGTTATGTGGCCATTCGCTTTAAGGATTCAGGAAAAGGGATACCTAAAGAAGTCCAAAAAAGAATTTTTGAGTCTTTTTATACGACTAAAGGACAAGGAAAGGGTACGGGCCTTGGTTTAAGTCTTTGTAAGAAAATTATTGAAGAGCATGGTGGAGAACTTTATATTGATAATAGTGACTCAAATACCTGCTTTATTCTCTCTCTTCCTGCAGCAGAAAAATCAGTTAAGAAAGTAGGCTGATACCTTAAAAAAGTGATTTTGTTTTAACGGACTCTATCGTTTCATCAAGAATAGCTAGAATTTTATCCTGATTAATGGCATCACCAAATTGAAAATAGTCGCCTTTAGCAAGAATGTGTTTAAACTCTACTTTTTCTTTTTTGGCTTCTACCGCACCAGTTCCTGCTTCATAACCAAGTCTCTTAATTTGAAATTGAAAAGTAAGCTCTATAGTTGTTGGGTCTTTTTTATTTCTTGTAAAAATAAGATCAAGACCATCCACGCCTCCAAGGTCTGTGCTTGCTGGTGGTATCATCTTTGCCACGAGTTTATTGCCTTTATTTTTCAGGTTTTTCATTTTAAAGCGTTTGAAGTTTTCAAAAAGAGTAAGGATATTTGTGACAACTTCCCAAGGTTTTATTGTTAGATCGAGGCGGCCGCAGTTATAAAGGTCATCGCCCTCTCCCATTGGACCTGCTAGAATACCTTGGGTCCATGTGCCATCACTGATGAGGCAGTCAGGAGTTAAGTTAAAGGTGGAATTAAAAGAGCTCGTACCACTATGATTAAAATCCTTCCAACTGACCTTCTCAATGATAGTAAAAGCTAATGGATCTCTTTTTTTAGACTTTCTTAGGTCTATGGAACAAAGAGCGATGGCCCAATGATCAAAGAAGCCAGGAGGAACATCCTGATGGAGGTTCACTGAGCCAATAGTGGAGACAGCAGTTCCTTGGGACCACTCTTCTCCTGGGATTTCGATAATTATTTCGCATGGTTTGACAAAGAAAGTTCCGCGCATAACTTAGCTTGCCGCTTCTGCTTGCTTTTCAGGCTTATAAACAAATGCTTTGCCTCGAATATGGCTAATATTTTTGTCATTTGGTTTTGCTCGACGTTTGAAATCAAGGTCCTCTATATGGGCATCTTTAAAAAGCTTAACGAGTCCCTTTCCAATGGCCCTGCCAAGAAGTGGGGGAACGGCGTTACCAATTTGGCGCCACTGGGCGGAAAGTGGTCCCATAAAAACAAAGTTATTTGGAAAGCTTTGGATTTTAGCGGCCTCTCTCGCTGTTAAGTATCTATCCTCAACCGGATGAAAGTAACTATGACGATGAGTCATTATTGTCGGACCTGGCTTTGCTCGGTCTAGTCTTTGGTACTTTGCCTGACGAAAGCGATTCTCGGGAATAGTGGCCCAGTCCACGTCGAGGCGCAGGCTCTTTGGTAGATAGGAGAGTTCGTCTCTTTCGTAGCGAATACCTTTGCCTTCTGGAACTCTCTTTAGTCGCTTGCCATCAAGCTTATTTTTAACAGCAGCAGCTTCGATATCATGGTTGTAAACAACACCTTTTTTATCTGCGAGGTCATAGATCACATCACCTAAAGTAACAGTTGCTTTCTTGGCTTTCTCATCAGGGTCACCATGGGTCAGGTTTGGAAACTCTGGGGCATCATTGATACGAGTACCAATAATGATTGTTCGCCTTCTTTTTTCAGGTACTCCATAATTGTGGGCACTCATGACCTTTACATCTAAGTTATAACCTAGGGAGTGAAATTTCTTGAATATATTTTTAAGAATTGGCTCGTTCTTTTTTGCCACCATTCCCGTTACATTTTCCATGACTACAAAGTAGGGACGAGTGAGTTTTACTAAACGGACAAATTCTAAAAAAAGTACATTTCTTTCATCAGTTGGATTTCCAAGGCCCACTGTAGAAAAACCCTGGCAAGGGGGACCACCTACGACGGCGTGAACTTGCTCGTCTCCAATAAGATCGAAGAGAGCTTTCTTTGTCAGTTTCTTTATGTCACCACAGTATGTTTTGGCATGATGATGATTCTTTGCAAAAGTATCCATCGCATGTTTGTCATGATCTACACCAAGAAGGCACTTCATTCCGGCCATTTCCATGCCACAAGATAAACCTCCTGCGCCTGCAAAGACATCGATGAAATTAAGCTTTTTAACTTTAGGCATGACACGTCTTCCTTGTGTGGTGTTACAAGGATATTATCCGGTTCACAGTGTGTTTTTGTCAACTAAGGTCTTAGAATTATTGTGATTTCTTAAGAGGCTTTCTTTACTTTTTGCAGGGGCAATGGGAGTGGAGCAGTCGGGTGATTAAATATGAGGAGTCCATCCTCAACTGTAGATTCCTTTAAACTTGCCGTAAAACTGCGCACGACTTTATCTTCAATCAGCATGTCTAGTTTACCTGTTTGGGGACAGGTCTTTTCTGTGACAGTTTTTGTAACGTAGGGTGTCCATGTTTGAAGGTTATCACTAACAAGAAACAAAGTTTGGCCATTATTTTCAAGACTGTTCTGGAGAGCATTGGTGAAAATCTCCAAAGTCGCATCATCGAGATAACGTTCCGGACTATCCATAAAGAGATAGTCAGACTTTTGTAAAAGACCCTTTACAAGGGCAGCTATTTTTCGTGTCTTTGCATCAACTTGATAGGGTAGGTCTTCCACCAAATCTATCTTTTGATAAAGAGTAATGAGCGCCTTATTGCCAAGCCGTTCGAGGTGGTCCTCTAGAGTAAACTCCTTTGAAGCACTTACCGTACTGGGAATAGAATCAAGTGAAATATTTTCTTTTAGACTGAGTCCTGGTAATAGGGAACCTTCTCTATCAATATAAGAAAAGCGAATAGGCGCAGTAACTTTATTCATCTTGAGGAAACTAAGAAATTTGCGCAGAGAAGTCTGCGTTTTTGTGCCTTGGTTTTCTTGCCATTGAAATAAGACAATATCCGGGCGGTAATTTCCGTTATGAGTTGTCATACGTTCCTTGTCGGGTCATTTGATCTATTCTATTTGCAATGAGTCATGGTTGGAGAGAGAAGGAAAATGCTGCCTAGTGTCTATGGCTCTGAATTTTCAAGGGTTTTGCTATAATAGTTTTAAGGAGAATCATTGGAAAAAGACGGAAGAAAGATATTGATGGGCTTTTCTGGTAGCCTCGACTCCGTAGTAGGTGCTTATTTACTTAAGCGCCAAGGTTTTGAAGTCATTGCTGTTGGTATTGTCTTTGACCCAGGTGAGGAAGCGGAAATACCAAACCGCTATGATGACCATGGTGCCATCATTGCGAAGTCTCCTTTTCAAGGAGTCTTCCTCATCAAAGACCTAGATAAGGTAAAAGCCTTAGCAGAGGGCTTGGGTATACCTTTTTATGGTGTCCAGGCTTCTAGTCTTTATCAGGATAGGGTCACTGACTTCGTTGTGGCTTCTCGAGTAGGGGGACGAAGCTTCTCGCCAAAAGTTGCAGCGAGCCGTCTCATTTTTGAAGTACTAGCTCAAAAGGCAAAAGTTATTGGTGCAGAGCTTTTGGCCACTGGGCATTATGCAAAGGTTGTTCGCAATAAAAGTCTAGATGCTTCTCAAGTCTTTGTCAGTAATGACCTTGAGCATGACCAGAGCTATCTTCTTGCTTCTATTGAATCAGATATCTTGGATAAGGTGCATTTACCTCTCTCGGATATGAGGGTGAAAGAGGTGGCGAAAATCGCAGAAAGCGTGGGACTTCAGTATATAGAAAATAAAGGGAATCATACTCCTCTTATGACAAGGCCGGAACTATCAGGCTTTGTCTCTGATAGGATTCCTAAGAAACTGGTTAAAGAAGGCAATATCATTGATTTTAAAAATGATAGTTTATTAGGGGATCATGCTGGAATTCATAACTATGCCTTAGGCCAAGCTGGAATTAAGACAAAGCTAGGCTCAAGTCTAGACAAGTCCCATGAAGTCATTGGATTTAAATATGCGGCTGGAATTATATATGTTGGTCAAAGAGAAGATCTTCGCCATGATCTGATTGTCCTTATGAATACGGTTTACAGTAAAGGAGTTGACCTCTCACAGCCTTTTGAGGTTTTTGTTAAAAATAGAGAAAGAGGTGAGAAGGTTAGTGCCACCCTCTTTCCGAGAAATAATGGGTATGCAGAAATTCAATTTAAGGAAAAGCGGGAGGGTTTAGTTCACCAAGGTGAATACCTCGCTTTTTATAACCGTTCAGGAAATATGGGAAGAGTTCTTGGAGGTGGTGAAGTGAGAACTTGTGGCTACCTCGATTTTGGAAAGCTGCGCTCCTTTCCTAAAAAGAAGGAAGAGATTGAAGAAGATGAAAATAGAGAGTCTATTGATATTTATAATTTTAAGTTTTAGCTCTTTGATGGCCCATGGTGATTTTAAGGCCTCCAAGGTTAAAAAAATCCCAAAGAGCATGTATCACTTGAAATCAAACTTAAACTTAGTGCGAAAAGATGATCTCATGGATACCTTGAGATCCTTCATAAGCGCAACGTTACCTGATCGTATGGTTGGGAGTTCTGGTCATGAAAGAGCTGTTAAGTGGCTCATTAAGACCATTCGTGAATACGACCCTGACCTCAAAAATATTGTGTATGTGGACGAATTTAAGCCAGATACTGCTTATGCCATAGAGGCCATTCAAAACGACTTCGATACTCTTATTAAGCCCAACTACAAAGAAACAAATGAGAACTATCAAAAGTGGAGAGGCTTTACGGCTTCCATGATTGACGCCATTCGCAGTAGGAAAAATAACCCCGGTAAGAATATCATTTGGGAGAAAAAAGGCAGCTTAAGTCCTGAGAAAATTTTGGTTATTGGCGCCCACTACGACACCATTTATCACGACAAGAAAACCAAGAAAGTCTTGGATAATAAAAAGATGCCGGGAGCTGATGATAATGGCTCAGGAGTTGCGATAGCTTTAAACCTGATTAGAGTTTTTTCGCATATGTCTCTTCCCGTAACGGTTAGAGTCGTTTTCTTTGATTGGGAAGAGTTTAGAGGCCTTGGGTCAAAGGCATTTGTTAAAAAGTACAAGTTGGAATTCCTTGATAAAACCTATCTAGGCTTTATCAACCTCCTCATGCTCGGTCATGATTCCAAAGTCTTTGATGAAAAGAAACGTTACGGAAATATGAGTGTCTATATTCGAAGACCTGGGGTTGCCGGCTCCGCGCTCGATAGGTCCATGGCAGAGAGAATGGTGGCCGCAGGAAAGAAGGCTTCTCCCTCAGTACGCTTTGATATTATTGCCAATTCTTTGGAGTCGGCAGACACTGTCGCTTTTTGGAATGAGGACCTTTTTGGCGTGACCTTTTCTCAGAATTGGCAGGATGATTTTAATAATAAAAATAATCACACCGAAAATGACTTTGTTGAAACTATTAATCAAAATACTTATTACCGTGCTTATAAGTATATTGGAGGGGCCATTGGTGACTTTATTTTTGGCCCCTACTAACTAAAAGAGTTTCTTTAGGAGCTTCTTAGCTTTTTGTTCTAACTTCTTTTGAGGTGCTTCACCTTTTTTACCTTGAACTTTTGCCAAGATATTTTTTAGCTCGTCTCCAGCTTTACTTTCTTTATCTTTAATTTCTTTATCAAAAGTACTTTTAAATTTATCTATTTTTGCTTGAAGCTCTTTTTTCTTGGGACCAACTTTATTTTCAATCTTCTCTCTAAGTTTTCTCTTGGCATCAGCAACTCTGGCACCCATCTCTTTTTTTAATCCATCTGATAGTGCAGAACCTAAATTAGAGCGAAAATTCCACTTGAGCTCTTCCCACTTGCCCTCTGCACGTGCTCTTAGGCTAAGTTTAGGCATAGTGTTGAGGATATTGCCCATAATCTCTCGCACAAGCTTCTTGTCAGCTTCAATTTCGAATTGAGGCCTTAGCATGAGGGTATTGAGTTCAACTAACGCCATCTCTCCCTCTTTACTAGCTTCAAGATTAAGAGTCCCTGGAGCTTCTTTTAGTGCAAGCTTCAAGTCTTTGCTGTTGGATAGCTTCTTTCGTTTAAAGGGAACTTCCTGAATTTTAAGGTTAACTTTCTGACGAGTAATAACTTCACGATGGTCTAAGGTGCCTTGCAGATGAATTCCCATAATCTTTTGTTTTGGGAAGTCACCCTTTATATCTATAGCGACTGGTTTATTGATAACTTTGGGGGAGGTCGTTATATTAGTAATGGAGCCACTTAAGTTGCCGCCATATTCACTTTTTCCGGCCTGACTAGATATTTCTACCTTTTTTATCCAAAGCTTGGGGTTTTCACCAATTTTAGGAAAATTATAGTTCTTCCCTTGTCCTCTTTTGGGAGGAATAAGTCCTGTCTTCTTTCGTTCACTCTTTGGAGGTGGCATATATTCTTTGGCCACTTCACTATACTTTCGAAACTTGGCCACATTCTCTCCGAAGTAATTTCCAAAGAGGGAAAAGGCGAGGCTCTCAGGATTTAGTTCCGGAACTCCTGCCATGCTTTGCAGGTTCTGCATGTCTTGTTCAATCCACTTATCAACATTAGTGCCAATATTCTCAATTTTCTTTGCATCAGCTTTTAAATTTTTGAGATCGGCTTTGTAGCGTTTAACGACTCTATTGGCATCTTTTACGATATCATTAATTTCTTTTAGGGATTTCAGGGGATTACTCTTGTTCCACTTGTAGTTCTCCGCTCTCTCTTTCACGCTTTTAATTTCAGTATCACCCTTAAGAGAGCTGAGGCGTTGTTTATAATACTCTTCCTTTTCTTTTACTTCTGCTTCGATTTCCTTAATCTTTTGCTCGGTAATAAGCTCTTTTTTGATATCTTTAATTTCGTCTTTAGCCTTTTTACCACCAATAATATTGGCGGCATTGCCTAAGACATTTCCTTGAAACTCCTCTTTTGCTGTTGCAATCGCAGACTGCTCCAGCTTTTCAAGTTCTTCACTCTTTGTTTGGCTTGCGGGGTATATTTTCCCGACTTTCTTTCTTGGCACACCCCACTTTATTCCGCTTATTTTTGATAAATCGACGATGAACTTAGCTTTAAGCAACTCATAGGTATCGAGAGCAAAGCTAAACTCATCAACTTGTATAAGGTTGTTTTGAGGTTCACCTTTATCGGTAACTTGGAGTCCTTTAAGAGTGAGACTCCCCTTGAAGACTTTAAGCTCTAGAGACTTGAGGTTTACCTCTGCGCCATGAACCTGCTCGGCACCAAAGATGAGTGCCTGACGAAGATTATTATCCAGGGCAAACTTACCATAGAGATATAGGCACAGAACGATAACAGCGAGTGGTATGATCGCTTCAATTCTCAATGGACCTTTCTTTTTTACTTTCTTAACTTTTTCACTACTCATTATTAATTCCCGTAGAGGCTATCGTATTTGTGGTACCACTTGAAAAGTGAGGTGGCCTTGATGGCCTTCCATACTTTCGTTTCTTTGATTCTCTCGACAACCAGGACTCGGTATTTCACGATCATGATTTTTGCAATGACGAAGACGATTGGAGAGAGAAGGATGGAGGTGATTCCCGCCCCCATAACGATGGTGTTATTAAATTTGGTCAATGGCACAAGTGGCATATTGAAAAGTGTCGTCCAAAGCGCTTCTAAAGAATTAGTTGTGAGCAGGATAGTGCCTATTTGATGAAAGACGGGGTCTAGCAAGTAGGCGATAAAGGCAAAGAAAAAAGCGCTGATAAACATCGCGCCTATTTGGATACGAAAAATAAGGCATAGTAGAATAAGTCCAATACCTTGAAGGGAGAGAAGGGGGCTCATTCCTAAGATAAAGCCTGCCGCCACACCGGTGGCAATGGAGATGGTTCCCGTGTCCGAATTAAGGAGTTTCAAGAAGCCAAAAATCTGCTTAAAGAGCAATGTCATGGTCAGTCCTATGGAGTTAATTTTATTGATAGATGCTAAGAGAGAGTTGGGGGGTCTGTAAACCTCTTTCGGTGGTGCGCCATTTGTGTTATGAAAGGCCTATGAACAGCTTTAATGGCACAAATATTGGCACAAATAAGAAGATCATCGTTGGCATGAGTGGAGGGGTGGACTCTTCAGTTACTGCAGCCGTTTTAAAAGAACAAGGCCATGAGGTGATTGGCCTTTTCATGAAAAACTGGGAAGAAGAGGACGAAAATGGGGTTTGTAAGGCGTCTCTTGAGTATGCTGATGTCATTAAGGTTTGTGAAAAGCTAGATATCCCTTATTACTCAGTAGAGTTTGTGAAGGAATATAGAGACAACGTCTTTAAGTACTTCTTAGAGGAATACGAAGCCGGCCATACCCCAAACCCAGATATTCTTTGTAATCGTGAAATTAAATTTAAGGTCTTCTTTGAAAAGGCGATGGAGCTTGGTGCTGATTATCTGGCAACGGGTCACTACTGCCAAAACCTCATAATTAATGGCAAAAGCCAGCTTGTTAAGGGTGTTGATGCCAGAAAAGACCAAACATATTTCCTCTATACCATGCAGGAAAAGATTCTAGAAAAAGTACTCTTTCCGATTGGTCATATTGAAAAATCTGAAGTTCGCGCTATTGCCGAAAAATACAATCTTGCCACAAAGGCCAAAAAAGATAGCACCGGCATTTGCTTTATTGGGGAGAGAAACTTTAAAAACTTTCTCTCACAATATGTTCAAATGAAAGCAGGAGATTTTGAATCTCTCGATGGAACTGTTGTTGGAAAACATGATGGTGCTGCCTACTATACAATTGGTCAAAGAAAGGGACTTGGTCTTGGTGGACAAGGAGAACCTTGGTTTGTTGTGGATAAAGATATTGAGCGTAATGTTGTGATAGTGGAGAGGGGAGAGCGCCACCCTGCTCTCTATGCAGACGAGCTATGGGCCAATGAGCTCAGTTTCGTTGATCCAGACTTTTTTAAAAATCTTGAAATGCCTTTAAAACTCAAAGCAAAGGTTCGTTATCGTCAGCCCGATCAAGACTGTACTCTTATGAGTATTGAAAATGGTGTTGCCCATGTGGTCTTTGATTCTCCTCAGCGCGCCATCGCTATTCGCCAAAGCCTTGTTCTTTATCAAGATAGAGATGGTCAAAGAGTCTGCTTGGGTGGTGGTATGATTAAAGAGCGCGGTAGCACCTATGATGAGAGAAACATCTCTTTGCCAGATGGAAACTTAGATGGTCTTACCAATACTTAGGGTCTGATAAGTCTCTTTTGCTTGGATCTTCTCTCTTTTGAGCCTTCGCAGAAAAACCCTTACAATCTTCACCGCTTTCAGCTTTCACTATCATTGAGGGAAAGCGAGCTGAGCGAAAACCATAGAGTTTACAGCCGCGAGGCTGAGCGGGATCAAAAGTTGAGAAGTAATGGATGCAGTTCATGCATGATTTTGGCTTACTCACAAACTTATCTTAACAAATGTCTGAGTTAAGGCCCCATGAGGCGAGAAATTTGCCTCTTAAATGGTGCCCAAAGGAGAGTTGTTTAAAGATTGGCCGCAAACTTTTTTTACACCCGTTAGAAAGTGACAGGGTCAGAAGGAACCAGTCAACCCTAAGGGGTCGAAATTACGATGAATTTGGGGTTCGTCTCTGGCCTTTAATTTGCAACGCATAATAGTGGATAACATAGGAAGCATTAAAAACAGGAAAACTAGATTAATGAAAGATGAAACAAATCAGGATGATGAAAATATCGTCAGGTTTCCCGAGAGAGGCCAAAAATTCGACCTATCACCCCCGATAGACGATCCCCTTGAAAGCCTCCTCAAAGAATTTGAAGATATCACAAAGGAAATCGAAGACGGTTACGACGCTGAACCGGCGGTCAGTCGTGCCCTCGAAAAACTTCCCGGCGTGAAACACAGTCAAATCCTTCCAGAAGACTTACTGGCCAAAGAATTCTCCCAGGCCCTAGAGTTTCAAACCCGCATAAACCTTTTGCATGAGGTCAACAAACGCATCAAGTACTACCTCGACGAAATTGAACTCTTCCTGCCTAAGACCAAGAAATAACTAGACAATTAAAGCGCGCAATCTTATTTTAATCTTCATCCTTCGTTGCCCGGGTGGTGAAATTGGTAGACACGCACGCTTGAGGGGCGTGTGTCGCAAGACGTGCTGGTTCAAGTCCAGTCCCGGGCACCATCTCTCAGTCCAAATTACCCCATCATTCCTTTGTTCATTGAAAAAGTTAACGGTCACGTACAAATGTACGCTCCCTCAACCTTTTTTAATCACAAAGAAAGCATGG
>Ga0136600_1000355_pt1 | contig 24912 bp, 21 predicted proteins | sample AntRauMFilla2698_FD_104634 | JGI IMG/M metagenome (GOLD analysis project Ga0136600, IMG submission 104634) | Saline lake microbial communities from Rauer Islands, Antarctica - Metagenome Filla 2 #698 | ecosystem: Environmental > Aquatic > Non-marine Saline and Alkaline > Saline | place...
AAGGGCGGGCCGGACGCCTACGCTTCCAATATCAAAGCCTTGCGCGGGCATTAGCGCCATGGCGGCGGGGCGCCATGTGACCATGTCTGACCTTGCGGCCGCCGCTGGCCGCCGCCTGCGCCGTGAAAGCTCGGATATCGCCAACGCCCTTTCGGTGTATCGCGCCGCCGCCCTGTCCGGGCGCACCCCGGCCGCCCTGGCCGCCCGCCCCCAGCCCTTGCGCCGCGGCGACAAGGCGCGCGGCGTGGCGATCCTGTCAGGACGCTTCCACCTGACCGGGGAAACCCTGGAGATCCAGCCCGGCGAAAGCGTCTGGGACCAGCCCGCCCCGTCGCGGCGCTTCGCCGTGGCGTTGCACCGGTTTGGCTGGCTGCGTGATCTTTTGAGCGTTGGCGATCCCGAGGCGGTCGCCGCCGCGCAGATGCTGGTGGATGAATGGATTGAGCGCTTTGGGGGCTGGAACTGGTTCAGCTGGGAGCCCCGGGTTCTGGAGGGCCGCCTGTCGGCCTGGCTCATGGCACAGGACGCCCTGTTCGACGACGCCGAGGAGGCCGGGCCGCGCCTGCGATCCACCGTGCGTCAGGCCCGCCGCCTGTGCCGCGCCATGGGCGTGGTCGATCCCGATCGCGCGCGCCTGGACGCCTCAATCAGCCTGGCCATGGCCGTCTTGTGCCTGGACCTGCCCCAATCGCTCTCGATAAAGGCCGGCGCTGCGCTGACCCAGGCGCTGGAGACCCAGATCCTGGCGGATGGCGGCCATATCAGCCGCTCGCCGCAGACCGCAGCCGACTGCCTGATCGCGCTGGCCGAGCTGGACGCCGCCGCCGGCGAGGCCGGCCTTGAGCTGCCAGGCGAGGTCCGCCGCGCCATGGACCGGCTCGCCGCCTTCGTGCGGTTCTGCCGCATGCCCGGCGGTGCACTTGCCGGTTTTCATGGCGGCGGCGAAGGCGATGGGCGTGCCATCGACGCCGCTCTGACCCATCTGGGCATTGGCCGCAAGGACAAGCCGGGCTTCAATGTTGCGCCCCATACCGGATTTCACCGGGCCGAAGCCGGCGGCGCGGTGGTGATCCTGGATGCAGCCGGCCCCCCGCCCGGCCCCCACGCCGGAGAAAGTCACGCCAGTGCGCTGGCGTTTGAGTTCGCTGCGCCCGGCGGACGCGTCGTGATCAATTGCGGCTGGTCGCCAGATCAGCCCACGCCGTGGCGCGAGGCCGTGCGCGCCACCGCTGCCCATTCGGTGCTGACGCTGGAAGAGACCAGCTCGGCGCGCCTGTTGCCCAAGGGATGGCGGCGCGATCTCATGGGTCCGTCGGTGGCCCACGGTCCTGATCCGGTGCACATGCGCCGCAATGAAGAGGATTTGGGCGTCTGGCTTGAGGCAACCCATGACGGCTATCGCAAGGCCTTCGGCATGTCCCTGCGCCGGCGGATCTTCCTGGCGGTGGACGGCGGCGATCTCAGAGGCGAGGACGGGCTGTTCCGCCCGGTGGAGGACGGTGCGCCGGACAATCCCGAAGCGCATCTGCGCTTTGCGATCCGCTTCCACCTGCACCCGGATGTGCGCGCCTCGCTGTCGCGCGATTCGCTGTCGGCGCTTCTGGTTCTGCCCAATGGCGACGGCTGGCGGTTTCGCACCGATGGCGGACCGGTACGCCTGGAACGCAGCGTCTATCTGGCCGCTGGTGCCCCGCCCAAGCGCTCGACCCAGCTTGTGATCGTGGGCGAGGCCGAACCCTATGGCGGCGGCGACCGTGCGCCCAACCGGGTCCGCTGGGCGTTCCAGCGGCTTGGCCAGGTGGGCGGCGCCTAGTAGGCTGATCACACTTTGAGACCGCTCAGGCGCGTGCTAAGCGCGCCGCTGTTTTTCTTCGCTTTCACAGTGCAGGCCTTTGATCCCATGACTGACCCCTCCCTCGCGCCGGTCAGGCGCGCGCTGATCTCCGTTTCCGACAAGCAGGGCCTGGCTGAACGCGCCAGCAAGCTCAACGCGGCGGGCGTTGAGCTGATCTCCACCGGCGGCACGCTGCAGGCCCTGCGCGATGCAGGGCTGGACGCCCGGGACGTGGCCGAGATCACCGGCTTTCCCGAAATGATGGACGGGCGGGTCAAGACCCTGCATCCGCGGGTCCATGGCGGCCTTTTGGCCCGGCGCGACCGCGACGATGATCTGGAAAGCATGGCCGAGCATGGCATCCCGCAGATTGATCTGTTGATGGTCAATCTCTACCCGTTCGAGGAGACCTCGCGTTCTGGAGCCGGCATTGACGCCTGTATCGAGAAGATCGATGTGGGCGGGCCGGCGATGATCCGAGCCGCCGCCAAGAACCATAAATTCGTGGCCGTCTGCTCGGACATGCGCGATCTGGACAAGGTGCTGGAGAGCATGGCTGCCCATGACGGCGCCACCACGCTGGACCTGCGCCGCCATCTGGCCGCCAAGGCGTTTTCGCGCACCGCGGCCTATGACGCCGCCATCGCTGCGCGCCTTGATCCTGAAGTGGAGCGCCCGGCGCGATCCTGGTTCTCAGTTGGCGGGCCCCGTCTTCAAGAGCTGCGCTATGGCGAGAACCCGCACCAGGAAGCCGCGCTTTACCAAACCACTGAACGGCGTCCCGGCGTCGCCTCTGCGCGCCAGGTGCAGGGCAAGGCGCTGAGCTTCAACAATCTCGCCGATGCCGACGCCGCCTTCGAGCTTGTCAGCGAGTTCGACGCCGAAGAGGCCGCAGCCTGTGCCATCATCAAGCACGCCAATCCCTGCGGTGCCGCACGGGCCGAGGATATGGCCACGGCCTATGAGCGCGCGTTCAATGCCGACCCGGTGAGCGCGTTCGGCGGCATTGCCGCCTTCAATCGCAAGCTCGACGCCGAGACCGCCGACGCCATCACGAAAATCTTTACCGAAGTGGTGATCGCGCCGGAAGCCGATCAGGCGGCGCTGGATATCCTGTCATCCAAGAAAAACGTGCGCGTCCTGCTCACCGGTGCCATGGCCGATCCCGGCGCGCCGGGATGGACCGTGAAGTCGGTCGCCGGCGGCCTTCTGGTGCAGGAACGTGACGCTGGCCATGTTCGTGAGGCCGATCTGAAAATCGTCACCGAGCGCAAGCCCGACGAGGACGAGATGGCCGACCTGCTGTTTGCCTGGCGGATCGTCAAGCATGTGAAATCCAACGCCATCGTATTTGCCAAGGGCGGGACCACCGCCGGGGTTGGCATGGGTCAGACCAGCCGCGTGGAGGCTGTGCGCCTGGCCGCGCGCAAGGCGGTGGACACGGCCGCGGAAAATGGCTGGGACGCGCCACGCACCCGCGGATCGGCGCTGGCGTCAGACGCCTTCTTCCCCTTCGCTGACGGGCTGAAAGAGGCCATCGAGGCGGGTGCGCGCTGCATTATCCAGCCCGGCGGCTCGGTGCGTGATGCCGAAGTGATCGACGCGGCCAACGAGGCGGGCGTCGCCATGGTGTTCACCGGCATGCGCCATTTCCGCCACTGATGCGCACGCCTGCAGCCCTGCTTGCCGCGGTCGCCCTGACAGGATCTGCGCTGGCTGAAGACCGGCTGGCCGAAAACCGGCTGGAAGGCCATGTGAATATCACCGTGCCGGCAGGCGCAGACGGGCCGGTTCCGGCGGTGATCCTGTTTTCAGGCTGCGGCGGCGTACGCTCCATGGCAGCGCTTTATGCCGAAACCGCGAACCAGGCCGGCTGGGCCGCCGTGACTGTGGACAGCCATGGCGCGCGCGGCATCGGGCGCCTGGGCGCGCGCACGCTGGTGTGCACCGGGCTGCGCCTGCGGGGGCAGGACCGCGCTGCTGACGTGTTTGAGACGCTGGAGATGCTGCGCGCCGATCCGCGTATTGATGCCGGTTCGCTGGTGCTGGCCGGATGGAGCCATGGCGGCTGGACGATCCTGGACGCCATGGCCGAAGCTGAAGCCGCAGCCGGCGCGAGCCATGTTTCACTGAGCGGAGTGAGAGCCGGGTTTCTCGTCTATCCCTATTGCGGCGCGATCATCGAGGCGGACACATCCCCCATCGGCGATCCGTTCGCGCTAACCATGGTGCTGGTGGGCCGGGACCGTATCGCCAACCCTGATGATTGCCGGCGCCTGGCCGAGCGGCGCCGCGCCGAGGGTAGCCAAATAGACATTGAGTTCGAGCCTGAGCTGACCCACGCCTTTGATGATGCTGAACAGCCCTGGGACCCGCGCATGGCGTATGATGCTTCAGGGACGCAGCGCACCCGGGCCCGCTTTGGCGCGCTCCTGCAGGCTGCTGCAGACTAGGGTCCGGCCGCTCCCGCGCGGTAATCATCCATATAGCTTTGCGCGTTCGCGCCCAGCTCGTGAAGATAATCCCACGAAAAAATTCCCGAGCTGTGTCCGTCGGAAAATTTCAGGCGCACCGCATAGCGCCCCACCGGCTCGGCTGCCTCGATCTGAATGTCGGCCTTGCCCGTGACACGCTGCTTCTGGTGCGGGGCATGGCCCTGTACTTCCGCCGACGGGCTTTCCACGCGCAGAAGCTCGAACGGGATGGTGTAGGATTCGCCGCTCTCAAAACTGATGTGGAGGGCCTTTTCAGAACCCCGGAAGGCGAGCCGGGTGGGCCAGGGGCGCTCGGTCATGCCTTAGCCGTCCAGCTGGCGGGCTTCTTCGGGCAACATGATCGGCACGCCTTCGCGGATGGGGAAAGCGAGGCCAGCCTGTTTGGAGATCAGCTCGCGCGCCTTGCGGTCATAGACCAGCGGGCCGCGCGTCACGGGGCAGACCAGGATTTCCAGGAGTTTGGGATCAAGTCCCGCGGCAGACGCGTCAGAACCGCCAGCGCCGCCGCCTTCACCATTGCCCTTGCCCGAGGCCGGGTTTTTTTCAGTATCGCTCATACGCTCTCCTTACGCCCTGCAGGCTGGGTGCGTCCAGAGCCCCTACAGCCGCCCGGACGGATCCGCGGAATCCAGCGCCGCATCCATGTAGGCGGACAGACGCTCGGCGCGATCAGCCGGGGTCGGTGCCGTCAGCAATGCCTGCTTCACATCGGCGTCAAACGGCGCGGCCATGGCCACCTTGTCCACCACGGCGTTCAGCGGCGCGCGCTCCAGCGAATCCCAGTCTGCCTCCAGACCCGTCAGCGCGAAGAATTTGCGAAGCCGTGACAGGAAATTCGCCTGTGCGTCGCCGGTGGACAGAGGCTGGGGATCGAGATCGCGTTCAAACCCGCGATAATCAGCCCGCGCCACGCGGTAGGGGGTCAGCCGCTTGAGCTCTTCAACCATGGTGAACCGGATCACCCCGGCCAGAACGATGAGATAGCGGCCGTCTTCGGTTTCTGAATGGGAGACGATCCGCCCGGCTGTGCCGACGCGCTCCAGCGATGGCAGGTCCGGCGCGCCACCGCCGGATGGCTGGATCATGCCCAGATAGCGCCCGCCAGCCATGGCGTCGTCAATCATGTTCAGATAGCGCGGCTCAAACACGTTCAGCGGCAAGTGCTCACCGGGCGGTAAAATACAGCCACGAATGGGAAACAGCGCGATTTCGCCGGGCGGTTCCACTCCTTCGGTCATTGGCTGGGTCTCTCCTCAAGCTTCAATCTTCAAGCTAGGCCGCGGCGCGCCGCCAACAAGCACCCTTCAGGAGAACAGCAGCGAGGAGAGGCGGCGGCGTCCATCCTTCACCATGGGATCGGCCGGACCAGCCGCATCGAACACGCGCAGGAGCAATTGGCGGGCAGCGGCCTCGTTCCAGTCGCGATCCGCCGCGATGGAATTCAAGAGCGCCTCGGCCGCCCCGCCGGCGTCGCCGGTGGCCAGGCGCGCCTTGCCCAGCTGATATTGCGCCCCGGCGTCGCCCGGCGCTTTCCCGGCGGCGGCTTCGGCGTCGTCAATATCCATCGCATCCTTTACTTCGCCCGCAAGATCCATGCTGGCCTTCACGGCGGCGACGGCGGGATGGGATTTCTTTGGCTCGGGCACAGCATCCAGGAATTGGCGCGCCTGCTCTGCATCGCCCTGCATCAGATGGATGCGGGCCATGCCAGCCAGCGCCGCAGGCTCTTCAGGGTTCATCTGCAGCGCCTGCGCGTAGTCCTGAGCAGCGCCGCCGGAATCGCCCTGGTCCATGGCCTGATCGGCGCGCAGCACCAGCGCTTCGATATCCTCGCCCGCGACCTCGCCGGACATGCGCGCGATGAACTCCTTGATCTGGCTTTCAGGCAGCGCGCCCATGAAGCCGTCCACCGGCTGGCCATCCTTGAACGCGATGACCGCGGGGATCGACTGAATGCGCAGCTGGCCGGCGATGCCGGGGTTCTCGTCGATATTGATTTTCACCAGCTTCACCGCGCCCTTGGCTGCGGTGACCGCCCGCTCGATGGCCGGGCCGAGCTGGCGGCACGGGCCGCACCAGGGCGCCCAGAAATCCACCAGGACAGGCACGCTCTTGGACGGTTCAACCACATCGGCCGCAAAGGACTGATCGGTGGCATCCTTGATCAGATCACCTGCCGGGGCCGGGTCCTGGCCTTGCGGGCCTTTCGGGGTCGAGGATTGGGGCTGGCCGTTGGCGCCGAGAATTTCCATGACAGTCTCCGTCTCGTTACGCCCGGATAGGTGGACGCTCACAGTCTTGCTTGCAAGCCTTCACCCCTCAAGCGCTGAAGTCGAAAACTTCCGGCTCCCGGCCCAGGGCGCGCACGAAAGTCAAAAGATCGCCGCAGGAAACCGCCGTGGTGGCGGTATTTTCAAGCGGGTGAAAATTCACCGGGTCGTGATCCATCAAGGCCGCATCCAGGATGAAGCGCACCGCATGGGCGGGGTCGTTGAGGATCGCAAACGCCGTCACCGAGCCGGGCGTGACGCCCAGCGCCTGAAACAAAAGCTCCGGCTTGCCGAAGCTCAGCCGCGCACACCCCAGGCGATGATGCAGGGTTTTAAGATCAATCACTGTGGATTGCAGCGCACTGATCAGGATGAGCGCGCCCTTCTTGTCTTTCAAGAACAGGTTCTTGGTATGCCCGCCGGGCATGTCGGCCTTGATCGCCTCGCCCTCGTCCACGGTGAAGACCGGTTCATGATCCACCGTGCGATGGGTGACCCCCAGCGCGTCGAGACACGCCAGTAAATCGCCGCGGGAGGCGGGTGGAACAGGGTATTGCGGCAGCGCGGTCGGGAGTGTCATGGGCGAAGCGTTACCCATTGCAGGCCCAAGCGGCAAGGCGCCGGCGCGCGACTGCAGCCGCACGCAGATCGCGGGCTTGCCAAACGCCCTGGAGTGCGCGATATACCCGGCCCTCAGCGCGAGCTGAGCCCTGTCACGCAGGAAATGAGCGGGCGTAGCTCAGGGGTAGAGCATCACCTTGCCAAGGTGAGGGTCGTGAGTTCGAATCTCATCGCCCGCTCCATATATTTTGCGGCCGACCCGGATACCGTAAGGTCCCGCCCGGCGTGCTTCGCGTGATCACACCTCCACGATCCTGAAACGAGCTGCGCCCGGCGTTCTGGCGATGTTCAGGCCTCATCCGGGGTGAACGGGTCGCGCATGTAAGGAAATCTCTCGGTGTCAGCGACATTGTGTGGATTGCGCCGGCGCCGGGCCAGAGCGAGGATTTCTGGATTGTCGGGCAATCGGGACACGGCCTGCGACTGCATGATTTCGCAGTGGCTGATCCATCCCTGTCTCACGACCGCCTTCGGCAGCGAAGACCAGTTTGCGTGCGTTGTCTCCGGCCCGATATATTTTGTGAAAAGCGGCTTTGCGACACGGCGTATTTCGCCGTGCAATGCCTGCTGAAGGATAAAGATCGTATCCACGAAGACGTCTTCAGCAGGATTGCGCACCAGCTTGAGCGCTGGCCAGTCATCCGGGTTGCGCCGCATCAGCGCGCGAAAGCTTGTCCCTTGAAGATGATTGGCGAGCACGTCCGAAACGCGGCGCTCCAGATCGCCGCGCACTTCCATGACCTGGTGTACGCCATAGTCAGTCTGGATATCACACTGCACAGCAAATGTGTCCGGCTCTGACTGAAGAACGCCCAGGCACTCGGCGACGTAATCAGGCGCAATCTGGTCGTCGTGCGGGAGGATCATGAAATACTGACCGATGGCCTGGCTCAGCACGAAATTGCTATTCTCAACCCAGCCAAGGCGCGCTGCCTGATTGATCACCCTGACCCTTGGATGATTGCGAAACGTCTCCAGAACGTCGCAGGGGTGACCGCCATCGTTGGAGACGATGATCTCGATATCGCCGACCGTTTGGGCAAGCGCGCTTTGCATCGTCGCCAAAAACTGCGGCCCCGGCTTGTAGGCGGGGATGCAGATGGACACCACCGGACGCCCCATTACGCCGCTCCCACAATGGCGCGAACCAGCTGATCGGCTAACCTGGGGGCGGAAACATACTTGCCCGTTTCAACACTCCAGTATCCAGGTGCCAGTTGCTGAGGCCGGTGATCAAACCGGTAGTGCAAGCCGCTCTCCCGGTCACTGATGTCGGTATCCCCTTTGGCCATGATGTAATCGCCGACCAGATGGCAGCTATACTCCTGCGCGCCGGTGAGCAATTTTCGGTAAGCGGGATCAAGACCGGCATACCCGGCCCAGGTTTTTTCAGACAAGCTTTTTACGCTTTCTGTGAAGTCTGGGGGATCGAGGCTGAATTCACTGGTGGTCGAAAAACAGCACCCGACCGGATACCAGCAACAATAGAGCGTGTCATTCTGCGGGTAATATACGCTGTCACCAAACGGGCCCGACGTGCCTGTTCCATTCACCGGCAGCTCTCCGCCAAACATCTCGCGCGCGCGCTCCAGGACGATTCCAAATTTGTAGCGGGTGAGCCAGGTTTCGCCGCACGGATGACCGGACACCGCATCAATCTGGCGCCGGCCAGCCCAGGCCGCATTTACGACCACGTTAAACGGTCCGTCGCCGGACGCTGGCGCTTCGTTTATCAGCATCCAGCCAGATCCGGCCCGGCGCACTTCACGCACCTGCGTTCGCGGTCTCACGCCAATGCGAGGATGCGCCATGACCGCTTCAGTCAGAAGCGCGGCGATGCCCGCAGGCCAGACCGCGCATTCCTGTGTCTCCACGATCGCAGATCCCGAGCCGTCCTCAGCCTCACCGAACACGCAATCAAACGGATCAGTGTTGCTGACATAGCGCCTATCGCCCGCCTGCGATCTGCGCCGCACCTCTTTGTCGACACGCATGAAGTGATGGCGGATCGCTTCATAGGTCAGAAGGCTGCTCGGTGGAATTATATATTGAAACGGATCGACGAGGCAGCCTTCAAAGTTCTCAGCGCTTACAAAGCGCTCCACAACAGGTCTGAAACTCAAGGCATCATCAATCATCCTTGAGGCCGTCTCAAAGCTCTGATCTCCGCCATAGACATATCCGAGGTGGATTTTACCTTCGTTATTCAGAGACGCTCTTTGTAATATGCCGGCTTCCCGGTCAAAAATTTCAACGAGATAGCCTTTTTCCGCCAACATGAGGGCGGTCAAGACACCTGTGATCCCACCGCCTAGGACTGCAACACTCAAGACTCAAGTCCATTTCGTTTTTTCGATCTTATTTTGAATTCACTCTTCGATCCCGCGTAGAAAACAAGATTTCCACCGACCGGGTTCAATTATACCCCCGGCGCCGACGCTGGCACCACGCTCAAACACGCGCGCCCCCCACGAGACGCACCCTATTATCAACCGGGGCCTCGCCCTGTTTCGATGAAATGCTGACCCGTAGCGATCGGTCAATGGTGACCGCCGCGACGCGTGCAGCGCGCGGCCGACGTCGGGGCGGCGGCTAATTCTTTGTGACGCTGCGTCAGCGCTCAACCTTCCATGGCGTGACCTCCAACCCGCTTGGCCGAGACCGCCTGCTCGATTAGGCGCGCGCGAACAATCACGCTGATGTTTTCGCCTCGCGTGAACACGCACGCCTTAACCCTAATCGTCCGCACGGCAGACAGCGCGACGTCGTCACCCCGATTGCAAGGACATGGTTGGGGGGATAACGCTTGCATCTGGGGTTCGATCGCATGATCCTTAGGTTTGGAAAATTTGCTTGAGGTTTAGTGTCCAGTTTGATCTCAAGAATTTGATCAGATATCACTAATGAATAGTCGTAATTTAAGTTTGTTAATATGTAAGTGAAGTGAATGAGTAGTGAGTTAAAACCGCTAACATCTCTCAGGTTTTTTGCTGCAGCGGCGATAGTATTGCACCACCTACAAGGGGTCTTGTGGATTGGAGCAGGGCAGCTGTATCCATTTAGCTTTGGTAGTTCTGTTTCATTTTTCTTTATTTTATCGGGATTTATTTTATATTATAGCTATAATTCGCGATTTGAAAAAATGAGCTGGATAAAATTCTTTATCCAACGCTTCATGAGGCTTTGGCCAGCCCACGTATTTATTATCTTTATGAGCGCAATCTGGATACAGATTCCGCTTATTAACTTTCATACCGAAAGGCAAACCTTTCCCGAGATTCTGCAGATTCTGTTTCTACTTCAAGCATGGAGCCAGAAGTCGATCGTCTTTTGGGGGCTGAACGGACCGTCGTGGTCGATATCAGTCGAGCTATTTTTCTATGCCTGTTTTCCACTAGCCATGGTGCTGGTGGTCCGATTTGGCGCACTTGCCTTGCTCGCAGTTGCGTTTGCCGTGACGGCGCTCTGGATTGGATTTGCAGAATCCTATCTTTTCGATCCTGCTGAACCCCTCAGCGCACTGGCGCTTGGCTATATATTTCCACTTGCGAGGATCGGCGAGTTTTTTTCCGGCATTGCTTTGGGGTACGTCTTTGTAAAATATTTAAGTAATTTTGACCAGGGATCGCGCCTCGTGTGGACTTTAGTCGAGTGCGTGGCAATCGCGTTTTCTATTTATACAATTGGAAACCTTTCGAGTTTTTCCGCTTTGTCTTTATCATGGGGTTTTGGTCCTGTGTTTGTCCAATGGGTTGGTTCGAGTAGTGGTATTTTTTCTTTTGCGTTGACTATATTAGTATTTGCAAAGTCGCGTGGGTTTATATCATTTCTTCTGTCTACAGGGCCTCTTGTGTTTCTGGGCCGTATCAGTTTCGCGACATACCTCGTCCATCAACCATTAATATATCACTGGCTCAGAGAAGTTGATCCCGTTCAGCAATCAACAGCGATTTCAATTTTCGGGTATATCCTTGTTGTGTTTGCCCTTTCCTACTTGATCTATCGCTATATCGAGATTCCCGGGATTTATCTTGGTCGAAAGATATCGGGTTTTATTACGCGGTAGGATCCTTACTGGGCGGGAACGGCCATGCAGTATGAAGCCGATTATCTGATCATCGGGGCGGGGGCCATGGGCCTCGCCTTTGCCGACGAAATGCTGACGCAGACCGAGCGCACCCTGGTGATCGCCGATACGCGCGCGGCGCCCGGCGGCCACTGGAACGACGCCTATTGCTTTGTGAAGCTGCACCAGCCCTCAATCTTCTATGGGGTGGAATCCACCCCGCTGGGCCGCGGCCGGATCGAGTCCGCCGGCCCCAATGCCGGCTTCATGGAGCTGGCCGAGGGCCCGGAGATCCTCAGCTATTTTCACACCCTGATGCGTGACCGGTTGCTGGCGTCGGGCCGGGTGATTTTCCTGCCGCTCACCGAGGCGGCACCCGACGGTGCCTTGCGCCATGTATTGTCAGGTGAGACCGGCCAGGTGACCGTCCGGCGAAAGGTCGTGGATGCCAGCTGGTACACCAATCCGGTCCCGGCCACCCATACGCCGAAATTCACAGTCGCGCCGGGCGCCCATCTGGTCCCGCCCAACGCCCTGCCCCGCCTGGCGGCCCGCCATGAGCGGTTCACCGTCATCGGCGCGGGCAAGACCGGGGTAGATTCGTGTGTCTGGCTTCTGGAGAACGGCGTATCGAGCGACCGCATACGCTGGGTCGTGCCACGCGATCCCTGGTTCATCAACCGGCGCTATACCCAGCCCGGCGATGCGTTCTTTGAAAGCACGTTTTCAAATTCCGCCGCCCAGCGCCGGGCCATGGCCGAAGCCAGCGACGCCGTCGATCTTGCCCGCCGCATGGAGGCGTGCGGCGCGTGGTTGCGGCTAAATCCAGACATTGACCCCACCCTGTTTCACGCCGCCACGGTGAGCGAGGGCGAGCTCGCCCTGCTGCGCACCATCACCGATATCGTGCGCATGGGCCGCGTCACGGCAATTCATCCAGACCGCCTGAACCTTCACGAGGTAGAGCTGCCGGCCACGCCGGACACGCTGCATGTGGACTGCACTGCCACGGCCCTGCCCGTGCGCCCGCTGAAGCCGGTGTTCTCCGGCAATCTCATTACCTTGCAGATGACGCGCTTTCCCATGCTGCCATTCAGCGCGGCGCTGGCGGCCTTCCTGGAGGCAAGCTTTGAGACCGACGAGCAGATGAACGCCTTCACCGCGCCATTGCCGCTGACCGACACAATCTTTGACTATATCCGCGGGCTTCCAACCGACATGGCCAACCGGTACGCCTGCTCGAAAGACAGGCAAGTCCGGGCCTGGGTCGCGAACTCGCGCCTGGATGGTTACACGAAGATCGTGCGCGAAACCGACCCGGCCGACACCGCGCGACAGGCGGTAATTCGCGAGCTGGGAGAGGCCGCCATGGCGGCGGCCGGCAATATGCCGCGCCTTCTGTCTAGCCTCTGAGACGCCGGCACCCATGCCCCTAATCGGTGGCTGCCCCTGAGGCCTGCGGACGCCAGGCTAGGCTTTGGCTTTGGCCTTGGCCCTGCGCGCTTCCAGCGTTGCCGCAGAGGGCTTCGGCTTGGGGGCGAAATCCTTGTAGGCCCGCCAGCTTGCATGGGCGATGAGGGGAAAAGTGATCGCCAGCCCCACCAGGAAAAACGCCGCGCCCGCCGCGATGAAAAACGCGATCAGCCACGCCCAGGTGACCATCACCAGCGGCTGCTTGATCACCGCCTTGACGCTGGCGACCAGGGCGGTCACCGCGTCCACGTCCTGGTCGATGATCATCGGAAACGACAGAGCCGCGACGGTAAAGGCCGCAAAAGCCAGCACCGCGCCGATCGCAGTTCCCACCGCCAGAAGCGTCACGCCAGCCGGATCTGTGAACATGAAGCCGGCCATGGAGCTAAGGTGGAAATCAGAATCGCCAGCCACGATCATGGCGAACAGAAATTGCGCGAGGCGCGCCCAGGCCAGAAAGAACACGAAGAGCAGCACCGACAACAGGCCGATCTGCGACAGGCGGCTGCCGGAAATACGCCAGAAATCAAGCACTTGCGGCGTCTCGCCCGCATCGCGCTTCTGGCTGACGCGGTAGATGCCCACCGCGAAAATCGGTGCCACCAGCGCAAACCCGCCAACAAGAACCGGCGCGTAGCCCACAAGGCCAAGCGACCACAGGCCCAGCGTGATCGCAATTCCGATCCCGGTGAACACTGCGCCATAGCCGATAGAAACCACAGGCGCGGCGCGCATATCCGCGATGCCACCCTTGATCCAGCTCCACGGCGCGTCGCGGCGCACTTTTTCCAGCGTGACCATGCCGGTTTCCTCCCTTGAGGCGCATTGCCCTTTAACCAGTGCCAGAGTGCGGTCTTTCACCGCTCTGCGCAAGTCGCGCGCCTCGATAAGTGAACGCTGTTCATTGCATGGTCCGCCATTTCACACGATGCTGCGACGATCCAGTTATCGGGAGACGCCGCCTTGGCCGAACGTCTGAATTTCAATGGCATGACCGCAGTGATCACCGGCGCGGCAAGCGGTATCGGCGAGGCTCTGGCCGAAGCGCTGGCGGCGCGCGGCGCGAATCTGGCGCTGGCCGACATCAATGAGGACGGGGTCAGGGCCGTCGCCGACCGATTGAAATCCAATCAAATTAAGGTCACTGCCCAGGCCCTGGACGTGGCTGACCGCGACGCGCCGGCTGCCTTCGCCGCCAATGTGACGCGCGATCATGGCGGCGCTGCTATGGTTTTCAACAATGCCGGGATCGCGGTGGGCGGACAGTTCGAGCGGGTCGCCGAGGAAGATTTCGACCGGGTGCTCGAGGTGAATTTTCACGGGGTGGTGCGCATGAGCCGCGCTTTTTTGCCGCTGCTGAAGGCCGAGCCAAGCGGTCAGCTGGTCAATGTCTCATCGTTGTTTGGAATTATCGCCCCGCCAGGCCAGACGGCCTATTCGGCGTCTAAATTCGCCGTGCGCGGCTTCTCCATGGCGCTGGCCCACGAGCTTGAAGGCTCATCGGTGGGCGTCAGCGTGGTCCACCCCGGTGGGGTCAGCACGAAAATCGCCGAGAGCGCGAAAGTCCCCGCCGATGCGACGCCCGAAGAGATCAAGACCCAGCGCGCGGCCGCAAAGGCCGCCCTGGTGATGCCGCCGCCCCAGGCCGCGCAGATCATCCTGGACGGCGTTGAACGGCGCCAGCGGCGCATCGTGGTGGGCAATGATGCGCGTCTCGCCATCCTGTTCGAGCGAATCTTCCCGGTGAGCTATCTGCGCTTCATGCGCCAGCGCCTGGGCTGATCAATACCCGCTAGGGTGCCGGGCAGCCGATATAGTCCGCGCTCGCGACACGCCCGTCCATGTAGCCGGGAAGCGCGGCCTCGGCATAAACCGTCACGGTGTAATCGCCCGCCGACGGGTTTTCGCGCATGGGCTTGATCACGTCCTGATAGACCGGGTCGTACCAGAAGGTTCGCGCCGCCTCCAGGGACGGAAAGCGGATCGCGACCGTGACGAAGTCCTCGGGTGGCTCGCCCTCGAACACCGCAAGCGGTCGGGCAAGGTTGAGGTAATACCCGCCCGCCTCCGGGTAGAGCCCTGAGGCGGTGAGTGCGCTTTGATAGGCGGCCATGCGTTCGGCATCCAGCGTGACGCCGGCCACGACCATGATCACCGGATCACAATTACCTGCCGCCGCGCCGGACACGGGCGGAGAATGCGAGCCCGGACCGGCGCAAGCGACAAGCCCCGCCGCGCCCAGAAGCACGGCGAGCGGGGAGTGGATAGCCGCGCTCATGGTGCCGGCTCGTAAACTTCCACCGGAAGCCCGTCCGGATTTTCCATGATGGCCCCGCGCACAAGGCCGATGCCCGGCGAGGTATAGACCGACGGCTGGGGCGCGGGCCGACCCGTGGAGTCCGCATAGCGCGCGAGTACAGCATCAAGATCGTCGACTTCGAAACTCCAGAGCGCGACGCCGCGGTGCTCAAAGCCCAGTTCACCTTCAATGTGCTCGCCTTCAAGCCGCTCCATCACCACCAGATAGCCAGTGGTCGCGCCGGGGCTGAACCATTGCTGGAAGGCGATCTCCTCGCCCGCATCCAGGCCCTGCATCCCGCCGCCCTCGCCCGAAGCGCGGAAGCTGATATCGCGGCGGCGCTCCAGCTGCAGCACATCGCCGAGAAAGCGCGAGCTGTCTTCAAGATCGCCCACCATGACGCTGGCATAGGCGACCCCGCCCACGCCCAGCGCGGGGTCAACAGGACCCACCGGAGTCTGATCGCCGCGATTGACCATGAGAACGAGCACATCGTCCGGCGCAGCGTAGTGAATCTCGCTCACCTCATAGGTGCTGCCGTCGGCGCGCGGAAAGTCCATGAACTTCACACCGGCGGTGGAGGTGAATCCCATCTCCTCGACAATGCGGGCGCGCGAGGGCAGATCCTCACCGGCAAAGCCAAACCCTAGCGGCCCCAGGAACGCGCTGTCATAGGCCGGGCGCATCACCGTGAGCGCGTCGGGCGCCTGGATGGCGCGGACAATCGCTGCGCCTTGTGCATCTGGATGATGAAAGATTACCATGTCGATCGGACCGGTGAAATCAAATCCCCAGGCTGCGGCCAGCGCCTCGGCGTCTTCGCCCTCCAGCGTGTCGAGCTCGGCACTCATGTCCAGCGCGCCCTGGTAAAAGCGCCGGGTCTGATCAAGATCGCCGGCCAGCACCGTGATCGCGCGCATGGGACTGGTGGTGGCGTCCTCTACACGCGAGGTGGGCTGCATGGGGTCGGCGTCTGGATCGGTCTGAGCGCAGGCCGGCCCTGCAAAGGCCAGCGCGGCCGCACCGGCCAGGAGCAGGGATCGCAGCATGGGCTATCCTCCCATTTCGTAACGGATCGTGGCGTACCAGGTACGCGGCGGCGCAAAGAAGATCACTCCGCCACCGCCAGCCGAGGCGCGCTGCTGATACAGCTCGTCGGTGAGATTGCGCCCGCCCAGGCTCACCGCCCAGCGATCATCGGGCAGAGCATAGGTCACTTCGGCGCCCAGCGTGGTGTAGGCCTCCTGGAAGGCGAAGGGCGTGTTCACCGTGCTCATGAAGAAATCACCGTTATGGGTAAGGTTGGCCGTGACGGTCAGATCGGCGCCATTGGCCAGATCGAACACGTAGCTGCCGCCCACACGCGCGGTCATGTCGGCGACGTATTTCAGCCGGTTCTCGGTGGCACCGGGCACCAGGGACGCGCCGACCACAGAACGATCAAACTCGTCATTGGTGAAGCCGGCGACCGCATAGAGCGACAGCGCATCGGTGGGACGCGCCGACAGCTCGACCTCAAGACCTGAGAGCGTCACGTCATTGGTGAGCACTTCCAGCACGCCCTGATTGGCGGTCACGGTGGAGGGCAGGTCGGTATATTCGGCGTGGAAATAGGTCAGGTTCGCGGTGAAGCGGCCGTCCAGCCATTGCGAGCGCAGACCGGCCTCGTAATTGTCCACGATGGTGGGATCAAAAGCCTCGTTCGCCGTTGTGGCGGAGAAGGGGAAGGACTGGTAGGCGCCGGCCTGGAAGCCGCGGGCATAGCTGGCGAACACCGAGACATCATCGGTGAGGTCCACGTCCAGAATGGCGCGCGGGGTGAACTGCGACCAGCTATCAGAAGTGCTCAGATCATAGGGCGCGCCCAGCGAGGCCACCGTGCTGAAGGTGAGCAGCTGGCGGTCCAGCTCCTTCTCGTCATAGGAATAACGCCCGCCAAGGGTCAGCTCCACACGGTCGGTGAAGGCGTAGGTGCCTTCGGCGTAGATCGCCAGCGACGTTGTGGTTTGATCAAACAGGAACTGATTGCCGAAGCGGAATGGTTCGTTGTCGGAGAAGCGGCCGAACACGTCGTCGCTCTCATTGCTCTCATTCATGGCGAACACGCCGGCGACCCAGGTGAGCGCCCCGTCAGTGTTGGAGGCAGCCTGCAGCTCCAGCGTTGCGGAGCGGTTGGACCAGTCGCGAATGAAATCAAAGCCGAAACCACGCGTTACGGTGTTGCCGTTCTGATCGACGACACCGAACCCGCTCGGCCCGGAATCAGTGTCGATTCCCTGGGCCAGATCAAACCCGCGATAGCCGGCGATGGCGGTATAGATCACCGCATCGGTCTCGTAGGTGGCGTTGGCCATGAAGCCGTAGCCGTCAAAGGTCTGCGGGCGCGCCAGAGTCGGCGCCGCAAGGCGCGGCCCGTAAAGCGGGCGGGCCTGGCTGATCTGGCCGCTGGCATTGAGGTTGGAGCCCGGCGCGCTGGTGATCGCGGGCGTTCCCGACTGGGGCCCGCTATCATCAGTGGTCAGATCAGCGGTCATGTAGAGTGTCAGCGGGCTGGCAGGTTCCCACAGGCCAGCCAGACGCACGCTCTGGCGATCCACGGCGTTGTACTGAGCCGGCCGGTCATTGGCCTGATTTGACGCAAAGGCGTCCTCCAGAAAGCCGTCCCGGCTGCGCGAAATGATATCCACCTTCGCCGCAAAGGTCTCGCTGAGCGGTGCCGAATAGCTGGCGCGCGCATCCAGCCGGTTGGCGGTTCCGAACGTCACATCGGCGACGACGCGGCTGTCAGTGAGCGACGGCCGGCGCGTCTCGTACTTGATGGCGCCGCCGGTGGCGTTGCGGCCATAGAGCGTACCCTGGGGTCCGCGCAGCACTTCGATGCGCTCGAACTCGATGACGTCAAACACTGCGCCGGGCGCCTTGGTGTAGGGCACGCCGTCCAGATAGATGCCGATGGGCTGCTCGGACGCCGCCTGGCTGTCATCCTGACCTGCGCCGCGCAGATAGATCTGCGCCACGCCGGCACCGGTGATTTCAGCCACCAGAAGCGTCGGGACCACGGCGTTGAGGTCGAGCAAATCGTCCACCTGCTGGGTTTGCAGATCCGCAGCGGAGAATGCTGAAACAGCCACCGGCGCATCCTGCAGCGATTCCTCGCGGCGGCGGGCGGTGACGGTGACGATGTCGCGCGTCTGATCGCTGGCCCCTTGGGCCTCCTGAGCGAACGCGCCGGGCGAAGCGACAAAGCCCAGAGCGACCAAAGCGGCTCCAGACAAGAGCAGGCTGCTGCGTGAAATCATGATCCGGTTCTCCCCCTTTATATGACCGGACAAATATAACTCTGTGGCATTTTTCTAAACAATAGGGATAATATAAAACGCCTCGTTCTGATAAACCGAACAATGGAGCCTCACTTGGACCGGTTGAAACTTCTGGAAGCCTTCATCACCGTGGCCGAAACCGAGAGTATTTCGCGGGCCGCCCAGGCGCTTCACGTCTCCAAATCGGTGATCTCCCAGCGCCTTTCACAGCTGGAGGAGAGCCTGGGCCGGTCGCTGCTCCATCGCACCACCCGGCGTGTGTCGCTTACCGAGGCGGGGGCCGAGGCGTATCCAGTGTGCGGCGACATCGTGGCGCGGGTGCGCGACCTGGAGAACACGCTGCGCGCTGCGCCCAACCACCTCAGCGGCCGATTACGCATTGCTTCGGCCATTGATATCGGGGTCAAGGAGATTGCCGCGATCACCTCGGCCTTCCACCGCGAAAACCCGGCTCTGGATCTCGAGCTCATTGTTTCAGACAGCGCGGTGAGCCCGGCCGATGACGGGTTTGACGTCACCCTTCACTACCGCCAGCTGGTCGATCGCCGGCTGGTTCAGCACAAGGTCACGGTGGTGGAGACCGGGCTCTACGCAAGCCCGGCCTATCTGGCGCGCAAGGGCGCTCCGGACAAACCTGAAGACCTGCCCGGGCATGACTGCCTGGGGTATTCCCAGCAGGTGACCGTCAACGCCTGGCACACCCATCAATGGGTGTTCCAGCGGGCAGGTGTGACCAGCACCGCGCGGGTACGCCTGAAGGCATTGTCCAATTCCGGCCATGTCCTGCGGCGCTGGGCCGAAGATGGGGCTGGACTGGCGGTGCTGCCGAAATTTCGCGCCGCGTCGGATGTTGCGGCCGGAACCCTGGTCCCGGTGCTCACGGGCTGGTCGACCCCGTCTCTGGATCTGTTTGCCAGCCACGCCAGGGCCCAGAACGAAACCTTGAAGATGACCGGCTTCATCACCGCCCTGCAGGCCGGGTTTGAAAACGCGGCGCAAGACGCCGCCAGAGCCGACGCTTAATAACCCGTCATTTCCAGATAGCCGCGGCCGGCATGGCTGCCGGTGATGGCGACCGGGCCTTCCCAGTATGAAAACCGCGTCGCCATCCAGCTTTGATCGTTGAGCGCGGCGATCTCCACATCAAGATCGCGGTCGGCCAGCACGATCCGCCAGCGCGTGGGGATGTCCCGCCCCGCCACCTCGGCAGTTTGCAGCGGCGTCATCTCAAGCGCGCCGTCCGGCACGGCAGTGAGCGTTCCATCCGGCTCGATCCAGCTGGCCGACGTGTAAACCGAGCCGTCCTCCTGGCGCAGCTGGAACGCCATGAGCTTGTCGCCATCGTCAAACCCCAGGCTCACCCAGTCCCAGCCGCGCTGATCTTCAGACAGGGGCTGGCTTGACCATTCCCGGTCCAGCCAGGCGTTTCCGGTTACCGCCACAGGCCCGCCGGCAAGCTCGAGCACGCCCTCGACCTGGTAGAAGGGCTGCGAATAATAATAACTCGCCTGCCCGGCTGCAGACTTCACCGAGAAACCGTCCTCGCCATGGAAAACCAGCGGCCCCTGCGCCTCCAGATCCAGCCGATAGGAGAACGCATCCCCGCGCGCATAAAGTGACAGCGCGTCCAGCGCGTCGCCCGCGCTCGCAGTGGAGCGCATCTCCCATTCGTCGATATAGGCGGTGAACGGATCACCCTCGACGCCGGCCTGGCCCACCCCGCCGCGGGCGAGGCGCTCGGCGTAGAAATGGCGCTCGGGCGTGGTCAGTCCGGCATGGCCCATCCAGAGCTGCGGCGAGGCGAAGCCCTCGCCGTCCTGCGGCGCCAGCGCCGTGCGGAACAGGGTCCACTGTACGCCGTATTCGCGCCCATCTTCACCCGAAAGATTGGCGGTGAGATACCACCATTCGATCCGGTATTCGGGGTGGGCCAGATGGTCCTGCGGAAACTGAAAGTCCGGCTCGCGCTCGGGCACGGCAAACCCGTCGGCCTGCGTCCCAAGCCCGGCGAAACCCTGAGCGAAGGCCGGAGCGAGGGCCGGGGTTGAGCAAAGCAGCGATGCAAGGGCAATCACCATACGGATCATCATCAGCGCTCCTGGGCAAAGACGGCGAGAAAGGCGTGGGGTGGGCGCAGGGCCAGCCGGCGCGCCGGCAGCGCTGCGGCCAGCAAGCCCGCCAGAAGCGCCAGACCGAACAGGCGCAGCCAGTCCAGCGGGAAGACATGTACCGGCAGGCGCCAGCCGAATGCCTCCACATTCACCACCGCCAGCAGCGCCCAGGCCAGCGCCAGCCCCGTGGGCAGGGCCGCCGCAAATGTCAGAGCCGCCAGCGCCGCCGCCCGCGCAAGCTCCAGCTGCGCCAGGGTGCGCCGGGTCATCCCCAGCGCCCAGACCGGGGCAAGCTGGGGCAGGCGCATGGTCGCCAGCGTCGTCAGGCTGGCAAACATGGCAAACGCCGCCACCCCCAGCGTCAGCACGTTCAGCGCGCCGGTCACGGCGAAGGTGCGCTCGAACACAGACAGGGAAAATTGCTTGATGCTCTGCTGGTCCACCAGCCCCGCGCGGGGCAGCTCGAACCGGGCGAGAATGGCGGCCATGAGCGCGTCCGGCTGCTGGGTACGCACCGCATATCGCAGGCGTGAGACATCCGGATAAAGCCCGGTCAGGAGATCAAGGCCGACCATGATCTGGCCCTTGGGATTGCCGTAGTCGGAATACACCGCGACGATCTGCAGATCCGGTCCGCCGGGAACGGGGAAAAGTTCGCCCAGCCGCAATCGCTCGCGCCGCCAGAGCTGCTCGTTGACCATGACCCCCTCGCCCGCAGCCAGCGCGTCCCAGGCGCCGGGCAGCGCGGTGAGCAAAGGCCAGTTGTCGCGATAGGTGGCGTGATCGGCAACGCCAAAGATATTGCCCGGCGCCCCCAGAAGGTCCCGCTCAGTGTCCCAGATCGGCAAGACCGCATCGGCTTCGGCCTCCAGAAAGACGCGCAGCTGCGCCGCCTGGGCTTCGTCGCCGGCAGTGACGTAGACCTCGGCGGCCAGACGCTGATCGAGCCAGCCTGTAAACGTGGCTCGGAAGCTGCCCACCATGGTCCCCACGCCCAGATTGGCCGCCAGCGCCAGCATCAGCGCCATGAGCGCGAGGGCCAGGCTGGGCAATTGCTGGCGCGTGTCAGCCAGAAACCAGTCCGCCGCCGCCCCCGAGACGCTGCGTTGAAGCCCGGCCAGAATGAGCGAAAGCGCCGGCGCCAGCAGCAGCGCCGCACCCAGAAGCAATCCGCCCAGAAGGATGAAGCCGGCGACAATGCCGTCGGCAAAGTTTGGTGTGATCAGGCCCACTGCGATGAGCGCCGCGCCCGCGCCCGCCTGAAGGCCCAGACGCCGTGTGGACGCGCGCGCCCAGGCCCGCGGCTGCGCGCTGGCCAGCAATCCCATGGCAGCAGCCCGGCGCACCGACTGAGCCGTTGCGCCGAGCGCGCCGATCACGGCAATGGCAAGACCCGAAACAATCCAGCCGGGCCGCACACTGAGCGCACCGCCAAGCTCGGCACCGTACAGCCCGCGCAAAGTGGCCGCCACGTCCGGCAGAAGCGCGCTGGCCACGCCATATCCCAGCGCCACCCCGGCAAGCCCGGCCGTTAACGCAAGCAGCAGCGCTTCGGCCACCAGTGCGAGGATGACCGACCGCAACGGGGCTCCCAGCGCCCGCAGCGTGCGCAGGCTCGCCCGTCTCTGCTCGAACGCCAGCCCGATGGCGGCATAGACGATGAAAAGGCCCACCGCGAAGGATAAAAAGCCGAAGGCGGTCAAATTCAGGTGGAAGCTGTTGGTCAGCCGCGCCACATCGCCGGATCCGCCCGCCTGCACAAGGCCCGGCACGAGCTGCGACAGGGGCACCAGGCCCTGGCGAGCGGGATCAATCAGAATGGCGCTCAGCCGGCCTTCCATCCCCAGAAGCCGCTGGGCCGCGGCAATGTCGGTGAGCAGCACGCCGGGAGCTACCTGCGCGCTCGTCTCCACACGCGGCAGCCCTGCGGCACCCTGCAAGGCTGAAGCGGTTTCCGGGGCAGCCAGAATCACACCGGGCGCGGTGAGAAAGGCCAGCGCCAGGGCGCCGTCGCCATTATCGCCGCCGGACCCGTCGCCGCCCAGGCCGCCACCCAGACCGCCGCCCAGATCACCGCCGGAACCTGGGGCGGTGAGCGAATCGATTCCGGTCACCGCATAGGTGCGTGCGTCCACCGCCAACTCGCCCTCCACCACCGGCGAGGCGGCCCATCCCGCGCGGCGCAGGGCGGCGTAAGTCGCAAGCGGGATCGTCGCGCCGTCTGCGGCCTGATAGCGCTGCGCCCCGGCACCGCCCAGCGCGGCGCTAGCTGTGTCATAGCTCGCACGGGCCTCGGCGTTGATCGCCTGCACGCTGGTCCACAGACCCACCGCCAGCGCCAGCCCCGCCAGAAGCGTGGCGAACTGACCGGCGTGCCGGCGCCAGTGAGAGGCCAGGGTGAGAAAGACCCGCCAGGTCATGTGAGCGCGCCCCGCGACAGGGTCAGGCGCGTCTGCATGCGTGAAGCCAGGCGCTCGGAGTGGGTCACCACCACCAGCGCCGCGCCGGTTTCACCGGCCAGCTCGATCAGGAGGTCGCTCACGGTCTCACTGGTGGTCTCGTCCAGATTGCCGGTGGGTTCGTCGGCAAGCAGCAGAGCCGGCCTGGCGCTGAGCGCCCGGCCGATGGCTACGCGCTGCTGCTGACCCCCGGAAAGCTGCTCGGGAAAGCGGGCCATAAGCTGGCTCAGGCCCAGGCGATCAGCCAGGCGGGCCGTCCAGTCCGCGTCATAGCGATCTGCCAGGCGTGCCTGCAAAGCCAGATTGGCTGCCACGGTAAGCGAGGGCACCAGATTGAATTGCTGGAACACCAGGCCGATCTTCGCCCGCCGCACCTTTGCGCGCCGTTCGTCGCCGGCCCGGGCCATGTCCTGACCTTCAATGAGCACGCGGCCGGACTCCGGCGCGTCGAGCAGCCCCAGAAGATGCAGCAGGGTCGATTTGCCCGACCCGGACTCTCCGGTGATCGCCACACGCGCACCCGCGTCCACATCAAGGGTCACGCCGGCCAGAACGCGAACCGCCGCCTCGCCCTCGCCGAAGCTTTTCTCCACCGCCTCAAGACGCGCCAGCATGGCGTGCTCCTCCACTCGCTCCCCCACAAGCTAGACAAAAGCGGCGCCAGGGAAAGCCGAAGCCCGATTGCGTGCGTATCCCCCGCATGACGGCCATCACAATGGCGTCATGTTTAACACCGGCCCTCCATGGCGCGGGGGCAGGTTTTTGCCCTGTATGTGCCGCGAAACTTAAGTGCCTGCATAAAACGGCGAGACCCCGGATTGGGCCGTCATTCCAGTTTAAAACCAATGATGAAGAGAGACCGCCCCATGGCCCGTTATCTGTCCCTTGCACTCGCGCTGGCGATGTTTCTCGTCGCAGCGACGCTGATCTTTGCTGTATCTCCCGGTGCAATCACCATAGACTAGGGCTAGTTCACGTTGCCAAGGCGACCTACATCGAGGGTCAGGCCTCAGAGTGCGTCCCCCCAGCCTGCCCGATGGGGCCTGATAGACGCCGCCGGGCAAGCCTGTCCCCGCCCGGCGGCGTCGCCTTACACACCACAGCCCCTCAAGCGTGTCCGGCTAAACATGAAGACGCCCCGCAGCCTGATGGCGCGGGGCGTCTTCATGTTCAAGGTGTCTGTCTGGTGCCGCTTACCAGGGCAGATCTTCGCCGCTGACATGGAAAAAACGCCCGCTCATGGCCGGGTTGGCGCGCGCGATCAGATCCAGCTCGCCGTCCACGCACTCGGTGATGGTCAACAGCCCGTTCGGTCCGCCCATGTCGGTGCGCACCCAACCAGGATGCAGGATGAGCACGATAACGCCCTTGTCCTTGAGATCGACGCTGAGCGATTTGCCCACCGCGTTGAGCGCGGCTTTGGACGCGCGATAGCCGTAGCGGCCGCCCGAATCATTATCGGCGATGGAGCCCATGCGGCTGGACTGCAGCGCGATCACCTTCATCTGGCTCTCGGCCACCTGATCGGCGAAGGCTTCGGCCAGGGCCAGCGGCGCCAGGGCGTTGATGCGCATCGCGCGCATGAAGTCTTCATTGGCCGCGCCGCCGAACGCCTGGTCCTTGGGCATCATCCCGGCGTTGGCGAACAGAATGTCGATGGGGCCGTCGACGCGCTTGGCGAGATCCGCTGCGTCTTCAAGGCTCGCCGCGTCATAGCGTTCGATCTTCAACCGGCCGTCGCCGGGATCGAGCGCCTTGAGATCCTTGGCGGAACCGGGATCGCGCACCGCTGCGGTGATGGTCCACTCGCGCGACAAAAGCTGGCGGACATGTTCAAGGCCGATGCCGCGATTGGCGCCGGTGATCAGGGCGTGGGGCATATGTCTCTTCGTTCCTCAGAACGCCTTTCGGGAAGAATTAAGGGGCCCGCTCCGCACGCGAACGCAGATGGCACGCTTCGCACG
>Ga0136600_1000364_pt1 | contig 24528 bp, 33 predicted proteins | sample AntRauMFilla2698_FD_104634 | JGI IMG/M metagenome (GOLD analysis project Ga0136600, IMG submission 104634) | Saline lake microbial communities from Rauer Islands, Antarctica - Metagenome Filla 2 #698 | ecosystem: Environmental > Aquatic > Non-marine Saline and Alkaline > Saline | place...
CAATTGGAGCTCTTATGGAGATCGTTACTTCTGTTCAGAGAGATACCAGTACTAAGAAAAAAATCTCATAAGTCCTTGCTCACAAGGATATTTGGTTTGGCCTTATCCATTGGATAGGGCTTTTTTTATCTTTTTTATGTCTAGGTCCTAACGTGTTATGATTTTGTGATGAAAAAAATCCTTTTAGGCTCTCTTGTTATTCTCTTCGCCCTTTCGCTCTATTTTATTTCTGGTGATTCTCAAGAAGATATTGCCTATGATGAAGACGCTGAGGAGCTTGTAGAACAGAGTGATGATCCTGTTAAGACCAAAGTAAATAATGAATCAAAGACCCCCAAAGAAGGTGATCCCAATTTTAAAACTCCCAAGCGTGAAGCTTCAATTCCCGTTGGCGGCGGTAGCGTAAAGCGCACGAGACCACTTTCATCACAAGAATTAGAAGAGATGGATAAGAGCTTTGAGAAGATGGAAGAGCAGTGGGATAAGGAGATGGCCACTTTCTTTATCAGTGATATGTCTTTGTCACAACAAGACTATGGAGATTACCTAAAGATGCGTGAGGGCTTTGAAGAGGATCGACTAGAGGCCTTTGAAGACTTCCATGAACGCATGAGTGCTAAGTATGGGGACAGTTATCGCTATAGTCCAACCCTTGATATGCAAGACTTTGAAGGTAAGCTCAAGAAGGAATACTTAGATCTTTTTAGAAGGCGCTACGGCGAAGAGGCGTATGTGTTATACCTCAACCGGCTCGAGTCTTTTAACGATAACCTTCGTCGCAAGAGTAACCCGGATGAGGGCATTCTTTTTATTGAATTCTAATGTTTTACTCTTCGCTCTTTCGCGAATTGGTTTTCTTCGTGGTCTTCTTTTTAGTTGTTTTCTTAGCTGGCGTCTTTTGATTACCTTTTCCGTGTGGCTTTAACGTAAACCAATCTTCACTCGTAATTTGGTGAAAATAATCAGCTTCTTCAACAAGTAGGTGAGAGGTTGTGTCCTTAACCGCAGCGATCTCAACTCTAACACCTTCACTAATAAGGTGGCGCACGAGTTCAATATAATCACTATCACCACTCATGATAATAATGGTATCGACTTTTTGGGCAAGCTGAGTGGCCTTAATGGAGAGGGGAATATCTGCTGACTTGTGACATGGTCTCACCGAGCCATGAAAGTTGTAATGAAGACGCTCTCTAAGCTTGGAGGAAATATTCTTTCCTTCACGAAAATAAACGAGTCGATTAAGGCCTCGGTTATCGAGCAATTTTGGGATTAGGGTATCGAAATTCAGCATTGATGTTTGGTTCTTTGTGATTGTATGAATGCTTCGTTCAATATTATTTCCATCGATGAGGATGGCGACATTTTGATTAATGACCACATCTTCAAGGCCATGTTTTGTTTCACTCATTGAAACTCCTTTGATTTAATTTTGACACCGTGGGCAATGATAGGTACCCCGCCCCTTCAGTATAGTCTTGATAACAGCACTTCGACCACACATTCGGCAAACCTTCTGATAGAAAACCACTAGATTCTTAACTCCCTCTCCTTGAGAGCCGGACGTGTCTTTGTAGCCGCCACTAAAAGTCGTTCCACCACTGGCCACTGTTCCTGCAAGGACCGTTTTGGTGGCTTGATGGAGCTTTTTAGCGTGTCTTTTATTAAGATTAACGCATTTCTTATTAGGAAGAATCCCCGCATGAGCGCACATCTCGCTGGCCATATAATTACCAACACCCGCGAAATGATTTTGTTCTAAAAGGAAGGGCTTAAGTTCTTTGTTAGGAAAACGCCTAAATTTTTCAAGAATATATTCAACAGTAAATTCGCTCTCATCACTAACATCCGCCCCCAAACGCGTCAGCCAATTCTGAGCCGACTCTTTTTTCAACAGATGAAAATTCCCAAAACGCCTCGGATCCACATAACCCAAAAACAGCGGTCCACCCAATTTATCTTTGCCCATCAACTGAACATGAGTGTGCTTCTCTAAAACTTTCTCACTCGATACGCGCCAACCCCCACTCATACCAAGCCCACTAATGGCCAACTCTTCACTACCAAACTCAAGAAGCAAAACCTTTCCCTTTCTCTTAATCGCCGTCAGCACTTTCCCCGCCGGATCAAATTCCCGCTCCTTAACCAAGCGGCCACTCACATCACTAAACTCCACCTTCTCCACTTCCATCGGAAGATAGGGCGCAATTTGATTTTTGATGGTTTCGACTTCGGGTAGTTCGGGCATATCTTCTCTAGGTTATTAAAATTATTAATCTAAAATAGCATGGGAAGGCAAATGCCAACCCATGCCAACTTTTAACACATTTTCTAGTGGTTTGTTGCAAACTTTTTAGAAAAAAGAGAAATGACATTATTATCTTTAATGTTCTCATGCCTACTTTCCTCTAAATCATTTTTAACTTCATCACTTAAGATCGCACTCTGCTTTTTGATATATTCCATTACTTTCAAGGAAACATCTTTTTGATCTTCCTCGTCGCATTTAGAATAATGATCGGCCAGCTTAATATCTTTATGTCCAGTCATAGCAATTACAGCGTCAAGTCCTCCGCCTACTTTACGCGCCAATGTGGCCATGCCGTGGCGTAGGATATGAGTTCCAGAATAGGGAAGCTTTCCTTTCTTCTGGGCCTTCTTGTAATTGATTTGAATGGTACCATAATTTAATGGCCTACCATCTACATGAAAAACATAATCACAACCTTCAACTTTTAAGGCCTGTCTTACTTTTAAAACTTCCAAAATCTCATCTGTTAAATAAGCTGATCTTGCTTCCTTGTTCTTAGGAAAAGGCTTTAATTCAACAAAGGTCTTGTTAGTCATATCCCAGATACAAGAATCTTTTATCAGCATACGCTTATTGTACATGTCGATGTTTGACCATTGTAAGCCTGAGATTTCACCTACTCGGCCTGCAGTATAGAACTGAATCTTGGCCAGCTCCTTATAAATAGGACTTAGGTGTTTAAAGAAAATAAGCACATGCTCTAAAGTAATCTTCTTACGCTTGTCAGGTACAGGTTTAATAAAGCCCATCTCTTTATGTTTTCTCTTAATTGGATTCGTAAGCGAGAGGGCCTCTTTTTCAAACTCCTCACTTTCTTTATACCAATTAAAGATTGTCTTAAAGAGATTAAGCTCATTGTTCAAATTGCACCTTCCTGCTCGTCCTCTACCTGATCCTTGATAAAAATCAGACTTGTAATACAAGACCAAAGTTTGCAAAAACTTGGTAATTCGAGAAGGAGTTATCTCATCCATAGGAAGCTTCTCTAGCTTTTCCCAAGGGCCATAACGTCTCAGCCATATTGCCTTGGTGCTTGTTGCTAAAAGAGGGAAGTGAACTCTTTGCATGGTCTCCCATACTTCTTTTAAAGTGGAACAGCTTGATTCTTTAGCTTCTTCCTCTGCTTCAAAAGATTTGTGCCACTTCTTTGCTTCATAAAGAGAGGAAAAGGTTTTTTGGTGAACCTTTCCATCTGCTTTTTTCATAGCGAGATAATTTTTGGTGCTATGGTGTTTATAAATACCCACCTGACCTTTTAATTTTCGATAATCTTTCTTACTCATAGGTAACTCCTTTTTTGTTCATTAAGCGAAGGCCTGCGCCTTAACTGTTTTGAACCCAAGCTAAAATCTCACTTGGTATAAAAAAGAGCTTTCCTCGTCGTTTTCGGTAAGGGATTGATCCACTACTAACTAAGTTGTAAATCGTTCCCTTTTTGTATGTAGTAGCTCTACATACATCGTCTATCACCCATATTAATTTGTTAAAGAGCATACTAGAGTTTACCTCTAGCTTTTTTTCATTCTTACCCTCATCGTACCTTTCCAAACTTTCTTTGTAATTATTTTTTAAACCTTCTAACATAGTATATTCCCTTATCTTTTCTTTTTTATTTCTCTTACCAACGCCTTCTTTTCCGTATCATTTTTATTTGCAGTGACTTCTTGACCCTCTCCGTCCCATTTGTGGGGAGGGGGAGGGTCAAGAATCACGTCCGCCAAATAACCTAAATGATTAAGGAAAAACCGATTGGCGTTGGTAAGCGTGACTGAATGTGAAGAGTGTTTGAACCCTGAGTGAACACCTAACTTTCCTTTTTATTAGAAAAGATATGCTCAAAGGTTTTTTCATCCCCTTTAAAGTAACAGAGCTTATCAAGATAATTAAACTGCCCGATAGAAAGATTCTCATCAAGGCATAAAAGAATTTTGGCCCTGACGCTTTCAATCTTATTGTCTAGTTCTCTTTTATAGGCCTCGTAAACACTTCGCTTATTAAAGACATAGAAACAATAATTGATACAAGTAGCTCTATGATAAGCTACATACTTACAGGAAATTCGATCTTTACTCTTTTGAGTAAGCTCGGCTTCAATCGCCATTGCAGCTTTGACTCCATCTTTGTTGATGTAAATAAGTCCATCTGCTTCAACTTCTAAGAAGTGACAATCATGAACCACATGACCACCGCCTAAAGTTTCAAATTTATTCAATTCTAAAATAACATTTGAAACAATAAGATCGTGGTTGAGTTCAATGTCTGACTCTTCATACTGAGCATTGTAGGGGACTATCTTACTTCCACTTTTGGTCAAGGTGAGATATTTTCTCTTCCTCATTCCCGTGATAGATCTAATCAAACCCTCAACTTCAAGCTTTCTCACCTGACGGCAAAAAAATGAATAAGATGAATCTAAGTTTAAATTGCTGTAAAGCTTCTTCATGCCGATGATCTTCCATCGGCTCACTTCTTCTAGGATAACCATATAGTTATCCATCGGTATAAAAATACCCATACGACTTCCTCCTTAAGGATAAGAATAAAAATCGCTTTATTGAATGGTGAATGTCCCAAGGTTTACTGTTTGCTAATTAATTTTGAAACGAACTTGAGTACGAAAACAACTTTCTTAAAGCTATGCTTTTAGACTCTATTTTGTTTTCGTTATGATTCGGCCAATTCGATGATTTCCGATCATGTGTGAGAAATAGTGCATAGAGTTTGCATTATTTAAATAGTATTCAACATAATCAAAGGATGATACAAATTGACAAGTATTATTTTGAAAAAAATACATAAAAAATGAAGAATAACCCATTAAAATTATGTAAATCTAAAAGACATATTGCTTAGGTGTACACCTAGTGGTAATATATAAATAACTGTGAGGTTATTATGGAAAGCACAAATCCAAAAAAATTACGGGCCGAAATGAAAGACTATCTTGAGATGGCCAAGAATGAGCCCATAAGGATTCAAAGACGCTCTGGTGAGAGCTATGTCCTCTTGAATGAAGAAGAGTACTCAAAGATGCAGATAGAGATTATGTCACTGCAAAGAAGGCTTCTTTCCATGTCTAATATCTTGGATGGGGAAGTAGTAGAGGTTCCATCAAGCGAAGATCGCCTAAAAAGGTTTAAGGCCTAGTAATGGCGCAATTAAAGGCTACAAAGAAGTACCTTGAGACACTCACGGAGATTGAAGATTTCATCTATGAGCAAACCGACTCTATCGAAGAACTTGAAAAATTTCATGTAGAGCACGACAGAGTTAAAGAGTTCATCAAACAAAACCCAAATAGTCCTGCACCTCATCCCAATACAGGTGATCAATCTTGGCCTTTTTCAAATGGTCGCTATCGATTATTTTTCAAAGTCGTTAATGGTGACCGAAGCCGAGCTAGCGAGGGTGAGGCTATCATCTATCTTCTTGATGTGATTGATAATCGGATGTTGAATAAAGATATCTATCCGAATAATTCGATGCCGACTTATGAAATTGAAGAGTGAGAGAAAATGAAAAGAAGTGAACTTTAGTATGGCCAAAAAGAATAAAGCAGAACATTCAGGTACTCGAAATGGTGGATATCATTGCGGAACCCGTGAGGAAGCCAAGACTACCTCCAAGTCTCTTCGCCGAAGCAAGGACAAAGAAGTGGTGAAGGAACAACTAGAGGGCTTAGAAAATGATGAAGAGGTAAATAAACCTGTCACAAAAGAAGCTCAAGCTCTTGTCGAGAAAGGCATTGAAGCTGCGAAGTTGAGGCGTTTTACAGTAATTGATTTAGAGGACAGTATTTGGGTTGATGTAAATGAAGAAAGCTAAGATAAAAACAGTTTAGTCTCATAAAATTGTAGTTAATTTGTATTTATGAAATTGCTGAAAGCACTAAGCTTTTGTAAATAAATTCCAAATAGTCAAAAACAATAACTTTTATAATGGCCAACCTTATGTCTGATAATCAGAATGTTTTTGAATACCTCCCCGTTGATTCTTTTGATGAGTTGAAACAAATGATTGAGGATAGGGAAGTTACAATAGGAGTAAGAAAAGATTTGGCCTTAGAATGTGCACGTAAAGGTGTACTCCTTTCGCAAAGGACTATTAAAACAGCTCAACGTCTAGTTCAAATCCCATTCATAACGACTTTCATTCTCATTGCTTATGTATTATTTTTGGGAAAGTGGGAGTTACTATTAACAATACCAGTATTTTTTATTGGTTTTTTTGGTCTTCATCCAAACCTTTTAGATACACTTGGAGTGAGGAAGCTAGCTAGCTTAGTGCTTATAGTTGGAATCATTGTAGGTGCTTATAATCAAACTCCTTGGCTTATATTTTTATCCGCTATTCTTTTAATTAATCATTTCTCTCAAAGTATGGTGTATTCAGTATCAATTAATGAAATAAAGAAGCAAGCATCAGAAAGTAAAGACTCCTTTGAAAAATTTTGGACTCATGAACTCATTAGTATACATATGAAAGATGGAAGTTGTTTTTATCAAGATTTTAGGCAGGAATCAGACGGAAAATTTATTCAGTATAAAAGTGATGATACAAAAGTTAGTTCTGGCAGACCTTCGGAAGAGGAAATGAAGGAATACTTAAATTCCAATTCGGAATTTTTTAGAGGAATGCTACTATCATCTTCAAAATATTGGAGGGATGTAATAGGTATTACGAATAACTTCAAGGCAGAGGAAGGTATTAAAGTCGATGATCAGTTTAGCTCGAAGAACTTTACGTCAGAATGTTTATGCTATGGTTATGCATTAACTTTTATAGGTCTATTAAAGGAGGCAGGCGAGCAACGATACTCAAACTTTGGAATTCTTTTAGACCTTGGGTTGCAGGGGAAAGCTATTGATTTAATCATGGAGAATGAGAAGTTGGTAATGAACTCATCATCTGAAGATAGTATTGATAATATAAAGGATCAATCTATTGACAGATTAGTTGATGCAGGAGTGATTGTCGGAAACTATTTTGATGCTGAAGAAAACAAAGAGAATAACCCCGAAGGTCTATTATCAGACTATTTCATTGAGCAGGTTAGGCTAGATACTGCGGGTAGTCCTCTTCCTTATGAGTTACGTAAAAAAATTTCTAGCTTAACTAAGGAAGTTATTGATAATTTAGCAAACGGCTGATGCTTTCGATGAATATTCTGAATTTTTATTATGCCAACTTTTTCCATTAAAAAAGTTAAAATGAGTGAAGTTGGGAATGACGGGAAAGCTTTTTAGTATTGGCAATTAGAGGATTTGCTTGAGTTTTGAAAAGATACCCTTTCACATCATTGCAGTAGAAATAACTAATAAGCATATTGACCTAAGATGTGCTAAGGATATCTTTTTCTAGAGTTCTTATTGTTTTGAATAAAAATTTCTTAAAATGATATTCTATTTGAGTATCAGTAAACTCATCAAGCTCCTTTTCATCTAGACCGACGATTTCTTCAAGGAAGCTTTTCTTTTGTTCAATTGTGTAATTGTCAAAGTTAGGAATATATTTTGAGTTTTTAAGGTTATTTCGTATTTCTTTATGGGCCCTAACGTAGCTCTTTACTCCATCTGTAGGTATGTTTCTCTCCCGAAGCATCTTTTTTATGAACTGATCTAATTGATATAATTGGATATTATCTTCGTCCATCTGTGAAAAGAAAAATAGCCAGCCGTATCTATTTTTATCTATGAGACCGCCAGTAATCTTTAGGTTTAAATCCCATAGGCAACGCTCTTTCCAATTTTTTCCGTTTTTTACTTCGTGTTTAAATTTGCCAATCTGATGGAGTAGGGAGAAAAAAAGGTTTTTAAAACTAGCATTACGAACTGAGAGTTTTAATCTATTTTTATGAATAAAATGATAGCCTAAAAAATCAAAGCCTTTGGCAATATTCCCATCGTCTTTCTTTTCATCATTAAAAGGAAGATCAAGCTTCTTTAGGACGGATTGTAATCGATTGTAGGCAGAATTTAGATGATCATTGCTATTTGATAGGAGCAGAATGTCGTCAACATATCTTATCAAAAATACATCAGCATTTTCATCAAATAATGAGTCAATGCGTGATACAAATATATTAGCGAGCACATTTGAGATTGGTATTCCCTGTGGAACGCCTTTTATATTCAACTGTCCTGTTCTCTTCCTGTTTAGGGCAACCGTCTCATTTTGAATAGCACTTTTTACAAGACTAATATCCAAGTTATCAATGCCTTTGCTGCCCAATAATTTGAGCAATTGGCTGTGTTCAATGTTATCGTAAAAGCCTTTTAAATCCAGCTTCATGTAAACACGGACACCTTGTTCAATATATTCTTTTATCTTTTTTACAATCTGATACACTTCAACATGCTTCCATTCCAAACCTGTGATTAATTTTTTATTCAACCATGATAGTATCAATTTATCTTTTACTGTTGGAATCGAAACGAGGCGAGGTGGTTTATCTCTTCCCTTGAGGATGAGCAATTCTTTATAAGGTTTAAATTTGTATGTCGAGCTTTGGTAGCTGCTAACAATGGAGTCAATTTCCTTTTGTAACTTCTTTTCAAACTTTTCAGGTCTTACTTTATCTATGCCAGTGGCACTTTGGAATTTAATTTTCTCTTTGAATATTTCTCTCATCTCATCTTTCATTTTAATTCCTAAAGAGATGGGTAAATGTATTTAATAAATACGAATATTGGGCAAAGCAACAGCATTAAAGGCACTAGAAACGACAATGATTTATAGAAGAAGTAAATGATATGCCTAAGAGCACAATGAAAGTTACTCTCAGTTTTATTTAGTTTTTTAAATAAATTCATTTTCCAATAGTCGAATACTAGGTGATTCTCATATTTTCCCATTATCTCATTATATTTTTTGTGACCATCTTGAAGAGAGTCATTTTCGATCAATTCTTCGGCTTCCGCTAATTCTAGATAGCATTTTCGCATTTCTCTGGACTTATTTTTTAAGTCTTGAGAACCAACAATTAGTGAAAAAACCATTACTATAAGTGAACTGCTCGTGGCCATCCAATCAATTTGAGATATAAAGCTACTTTGAGGGAAATATTTGGACGAAAGCTGGAAGCAAAGAAAAGTGACTCCATAATAAGACAGGAAAAATGACGAATAAAAACTAAGTGCAGATAATCTTGCTTCGGCATTCATCCGAGATTTTTTTGAATTCCAAACTCTATTTAATAATTTCTCTTTTTCCATCTGTTCTCCAAGAAATGGGTAGGACTTTGATAAAAGTCAGTGAATACTAGATAGTATTGATGAATTAACATCAAGAGATAAATCTCTAAGCAATAGACATCCTTATATAAATACAAGGCCCTTCACCGAAGTGAAGTAAAGTCCTACCCAACAACTGTTCGGATTTAAACATTTTTATATTAGTTAATTTCCCTTTAGTTGATAAATTTAATAGGCCTCATGATATAGAGGTTCTAATGCCAACCATGCCAACCTATTCCATTAAAAAAAGTTAAAATGAGTGAAGACGAGTGAAATCGAAAACGACGGGAAAGCCTTTAAATACTACTAAATAGAGGTTTTACTTGAGGTTTGAGAAGATGCCTTTTTCACATCGGGTAGTTCGGGCATAGGTCTATTGCTCTTCGTTTTAATTATGATTTTTTCAATTTGTATAAAATGGTAATTAGCTAATGTTTATGAAAATAACAAATTTTATTTCGATGTTAAACCCCTTTTGGTATTGTTTAACATTATTAGCAAAAGAGGAATGTGATGGAAGGGATAACTTTAAGAAAAGCAACTTTTGAAGACTCTGCGGAGATTGCAAATGTTCATATCAATTCATGGAGAGAGTCCTATAAGGGCCTTATTTCTGAAGGTTTTCTAAATGAGAGACCACTATTCTTTAAAAATCGCTATGAGCTTTGGAAGAGAGTAACTGTAAATGAAAAACAAGTCACTTATGTAGCTGAATGTGAAAAAAATGGTGTTGTCGGTTTTGTTAATGGAACTCATGGACGAGATGAAAGCAGAAAGGATTATGCTGAAGTTTGGTGTATTTATCTCCTTGAGAAATATCATGGACGGAAAGTTGGTTTCCACCTCTTAAAATTATTCTTTGATGCTCATGTTAATCTTGGTTTTGAAAAAGGTTATCTTTGGGTTCTTGCAAATAATCCAACCATATCATTTTATGAAAAAGTTGGAGGCAAGTTTATTGGAGAAACTATAGAAGATGAAATTGGTGGTCAGAAGGTCACAGAGCTTTGCTATGTATGGGAGAGTATTAAGTTATGAACTTAAACACGGAAAGACTTATTTTAAATTCTTTTAAGATTGAAGAAGCTGAACTCGTTGCAAAAATGGCAGGTGACATTAGAGTTGTCGAGATGACAGCTTCCATTCCATATCCTTATGAGGTTTATATGGCCGTTGATTGGATAAGTGGTCATGAAAGTCAGAAAAAAGAGCATCACAATCATATTTTTGCTATCCGTTTGAAAGAAGCTCAAGAGCTGATTGGCTGTATCAATATTGGATTGAACGAACGTCATGATCGAGGTTATGTTGGTTATTGGGTTGGTTTTGACTATTGGGGAAATGGTTATTGCTCTGAAGCCTTGAGAGAGATGATCAAGTATGGATTTTCGTTTGATAACGTCAATAAAATTTGGGCAGAACATAAGACAATGAATATACCAAGTGGGAAGGTCATGGAGAATGCAGGTTTGGCTCATGAAGGGGTAATGAGAAGGCATTATAAGCAAAGTGATGGTGAATATTTGGATATGTCTGTGAAGTCAATTCTTAGAAGTGAATTTGAGAATAAAGTATAGCTCTATCAATATAATGATTTTTCCAAAATGAAATAATTAACTTAATGATCTAATTGCTTTTTTGTTAGGGGGTCATGCTTTTAATTTCTGGAGGACTTTTTTTAGAAAGCGTAACCTGCACCAATTGTGAAAGACAGGTCGTTAACTTTGGTGGAGGTGAGGGCATCATTACTGTTTACTGCGGTAGCTCGCGCGCCATCAACTTCTGCTGATTGGAGAGAGTTTGTGCCTGAACTGCCATAAAGATAGTTAACTGAGATGTAACTCATTAAGCCTTCTTGGTTATTTATAAAGCGACTGCCAATGGTTACTTTTCTATAGTTAACTTCATTGTCATAAGTTAAAAGAATAGGGGATGAGCCATCAATCCTAGTATAGCTTGTCTCAAAGTCAAATTGGCGTTGAGTAAGAGATGTCGCTAAGAAGGGCTGAACCCTTATTCCTGAATAGAAGAAATTATAGTTTAGGCTAAACTCTGCTGAGCCAAAGTAGGCATTTTTGAGCTTGGTCTGATAGCTAAGATCTCTTGAGGGGATAGACTCTTCTCCACCACCAAGAATAACTCCGGCGCCTATCCCTAGGGTAAAAGAAAAGCGCCTTGTTGCTAGAAATTCTCTGCCGTAGATGAGACCAAGGTCGTGGGCGACCATAGAAGCTGAGATATCGAGTGGGTAAAAAGATGTGTTAGTGGATGATTCATTACTGTGGGCAAACTCTTGACCATAGAAATTATCACTTATCATTAAGTAGTTGGCCTTGTTTTCATTGGCATCATTCGCATAGGCGGAAGAAACCATGAGCATGATTTGGAAGAGAAAAGTCGTTATCTTCATGGGGTTTTATTAGCAAGAATTAAGCCAAGATCGGAGGTTTCCATTGTCATGGGCCATTGGCCTTCTAGTAAGACCTCTTGGGTTTACTGATCATCACCTGCCCAAAATGATCGTCTTTAGTTGTGGCAAAAGATGATACACTTGTTACAAAGTTAGGCGCTATAACCGGTGTTGTAAGGAATCCTTGATGGTTTATTCGAACTACAGTTTTTGATATTTGCCCTTTAAAAGGTCACAGTTGCTCTTTAATGTTTTTTCGCTGTAAAGGGTATTTGCATTGTTATAGAAGTACTTGATACTTTTAAATGATTTACAAGAGTTTTTATCACTAAAGTCTTCACAGTAGGTTGTTTTATAGACACATTTTGAACTTAATTCCGTCAAGGGGCAGGTCTTAACTCTCTTATTTCCTGGAATCATCTCATTACACTTTCCCTTCTGTTGGATTTTCATGATCTCAGAGACATTGCCTTCTAGAAAAACTTCATTGCAAGACTCTTGCTTACCTGAGCTATCTTTAAGGCAGGCACTTCCAAACGTAGTATTTATAAAAAATAAAAAAAGTATAGTAATTGAGATGCATCTCATATGTTCTCCCTCTGTTGTAAGGCATATAAAGTTTATTTTACTGCAATTATAAAAAATCTCAAATAATTATGTTGTGTGACTTCCTTCTCCTTCCCTTTGCTCATATCTTTTATGTAATTTCAGCGCGCAACCTCTTTACGAAAATTTACTTCGAAAATAGTCATATATTTTGTGAAGAGTTCAGTTTTTTTAAGTTTAAGCGATTAAGGAAGTTAGACCTTGAAGAGGTTTCTTCCTATGCAATCACCGATGGTTCTCTTTTTGGGTATAAGGGGAGTGGGTCTATGCTAGTTTTACTTAAGTCAGGAAAAGTTGAAGAGTTCATGTTCAATACTTTTGCTCTTAAACAAGAACTCGTGAGCGCTTTAGGCTCCTTTAATTCAGTTCTTTTCCCATATAGCTCATTTCATAGAAAATATTGGAATATTAAAGGCACTATTGCAAAAATTTTAAAGCCTTATTAATTTACCTGTTAGGGGCTTAATCCCTTCTGAAAATCTATGCAGTAGGGAAGACTCAGGTCGTGGTTAAGGTCTTGTTGACGAGTTTTTATAAAATTATCATCTAAGATCTTAATTCTCTATACTTTAGGTGGATTTACAAACTGAAAGTCTTCGTCAACAAAGCCTTCTTTTTGCATAAGCTCTATAATTATTTTGGATACAGTTAGTTCAAGTTCGTGACTTTTTTCTAGGAGCCACTCATGAATATCTCTTTGCTTTAGGTCATTAATTAGACAATTTGTTTCGTATTCTTGAAAATCATTAATGGCCTCAATAACTTTAAGTAGATGATGGGGACATTCACATTCTACTTCGGAGGCGCGATCTATAATTCCTTTGCGTGCTTCGTTTTTAAGGGCTCCATCTTCATCTAACATCGGACAATCTTTCATAATATCACTCGTGAGGTTAATGGTTCTAAAAGATTATTTTACAATAACAGGATGAAAGATAATAGTGCGGTAGAGTTGTCTCCATGAAGGGCCATTATATAAACTTTTATTTAGTAATTTTTTAGGCAACAATAAAGGCAATTTTTTTAAAGTACTCAAAAGTAAAGCTAGAAGATGATTTAAACCCAATAAATATATATCATTAAGTAACAGGCGTTGATTATTGACCTGTAAATAATAATGAGTTAGTATGGTCATCCCCTCAAAAGAAAGCCTTAGTATTGCACTGTAAAGCCTCTGTTTTGAATTCAATAAAATTAAGGCAGGAGTCACTATGTGGTATGCGATTGATTTTGGTACTTCGAATTCATTACTATCCTTTGTTAAAAAAGGTCAGGGTCCACAGTTAATTGATCTCGAAAAAAGCGGACCTATTTTGCGCTCTCTTATTTTTACACCCGAAAAAGATACTTATTTCTTTGGGGAGGAAGCGATTGAGCGCTATCAAGAGATGGGGGGCGAGGGGCGATTTTTCCGATCACTTAAAAAATTCTTACCTGAGCCAGGTTTTACTGGAACTGAGGTTTTTGGCAGACATATGAAAATTGAGGAGCTGATCGCAACCTTTTTAAGAGAACTTAAAAAGCGAGCAGATGAGTCTTGTGGTGAAAATGTTACAAGTGCTGTATTAGGGCGGCCTGCGCTTTATTCACTAGATCCTGAAAGAGACCAATTAGCACAACAGCGAATGAGGAAGGCCGCAGAGCTTGCGGGCTTCAAGAGAATTGAGTTTTGTCCTGAGCCTATTGCTGCTGGCCTTAATATGGGAAGTGATGGGGGCGAGAAGACTAAACTTGTTTGTGACTTTGGCGGTGGAACTTCGGACTTTACCCTTTTGAAAACCGGACTTGGCACTTTTAAGAAAGAAAATGTGCTCGGTCTCTCTGGGGTCTTTGTTGCAGGTGACGCTATTGATGGGCGTATTATGCGCAACTTTGTTTCTTCTCAATTTGGGAAAGACGTAAAGTATAAAATTCCAATGGGCGATAATCTTTTAAATTTTCCTCGTAAGTTTCTAACTAAACTTTGTAATCCTGCTCATATTGTATTTTTGAAAGAGCGGGAAACATGGGAGTTTCTCAAAGAGTTAGAGCAATGGGCCGTAGAAGGAGAAGATCAACGGTACTTTAATCAGCTCTTTTGTCTGGTTGAAGAAGACCTTGGCTATCCCGTCTACGCAAGTATTGAAAAGACAAAGATTGATTTGGGATCTAAAGAGGAGTGCCTCTTTAACTTTCAACATCCGGGAATTGATATAACCATGAAGATCACCAGACCTGCCTTTGAAGAATCTGTTCATGGAGAGCTGGGTGAAGTTTTCGGGGCCCTGGAAGAAGTTTTCAAACAGTCAGGCCTGAAGTATAGCGATGTTGATGAAGTCCGCATTACTGGTGGTACAGGGCAGATGCCCTTAGTCCAAAAGCATCTGGTTGATATTTTTGGTGAGTCAAAGATTCAAATGAGCGAGGTTTTCCAATCTGTCGTTCAGGGACTTGGAAAGTACGCAGAGAATCTGACTACTTAATATTTTCCATCCGAAGGTCAATCTCAACAGACTTGTCAGCTTTGAGTTGCTTATAGATGGATTGAAGGTCGTCGATTTTCTTACCGGTAATTCTAATCTTTTCATCGAGGTATTGAGAGGTGATTTTTAGTTTAGAGTCTTTAATAAACTTATTGATGACCTTTGCTTTTTCTTTATCAATTCCAGAGTTAAGAACAATAACTTGCTTAAACTTTTGATTACCTGAGGGAGTGACATCTTTGGCGTCGATGCACTTGAGGCCTAGCCCTCTCTTTCCCATATTTTCATAGAGAATACCCAGAGTCGTTTTAACTTGATACTCGCTGTCTCCCTTTATCTCTAATTGGTCTTTGCCATTGAAGTCGAGGACGCAATCTGATCCTTTAAAATCATAGCGAGCATTGATTTGCTTTTGAGTCATCTGAATGGTGTTTTTCATTTCACCGATATCTAAAGAAGAGACAAGATCGAAAGAAGGCATTTGGGGCTCCGTATTTATATGTAATGAATTCTCATTGTAATTAAACTGGCCCTAATCCGTCCAGAGGGGATCATATTTTGAGATGCGTTGATAGAGAAGATTTTAAATAGAAAATATGTTACCTCTATAACCTGTGGTTTTAATGGGAGTGAAAAGTTGGAAAAAGTTATTTCAAAAGAAGACTTTGTGAAGAAAAATCAAAATCTAGTCTTTAAAGAGGGGAATAAGCAGATCCTCGTGCTAGGTGTGGGCAGTAAGGTTTACGCCCTTGATAATCGCTGCCCCCATGAGGGCTATCCCCTAAGTGAAGGTAGCGCTGACGGTAAAGCCTGTGTATTGACTTGTAATTGGCATAACTGGAAGTTTGATCTGTTAACAGGCAAGTGCTTTGTTGGTGGTGATAATGTGCGCACCTATCCCACCACTGTCACAGAGAATGAAATTTTGATTGATATGAGTGAGCCCACAACTGAAGAAATAAGAGAGAGCATTATTGAAGGCTTAGAAGTGGCCTTTCGGAAGCGGCAGTATGGTCGAATCTCTCGTGAAGTATCACGTTTTAGTTTTAATAATATCGATCCATTGTATGCAGTTAAGAAGTCTATACTTTGGTCCCATGATAAGTTCGAATTTGGCATGTCCCACGCCTACGCGGCCATGGCCGATTGGATTGGTCTTTATAATAAACAAGATTCTTTAGAAGAGCAGGTCATTTGCTTAACGGAGACCATTGATCATATCTCCTTTGATAGTTTAAGGCATTCGAGTTATCCCTATAATAAAAAAGATGTGCAGTATTCACATAAATTGCTACTTGCGGCCATCGAGGATGAGGATCGTGAGTTGGCGGAGGCCTTAGTCTTTTCCTATTTAAATGGGGGAGCATCTTTTAGTTCTTTAGAAGAGGTTCTCTCAAAGGCAGCACTTGCTCACTATAATGATTTCGGTCATTCCCTCATTTATGTGGTTAAGGCGATGGAGGCCAGTCGCTATTTATCGGATAGAGAAGTGGATATGGCGTTAGCCCTCTGTCTAGTGCGAAGCCTTTGTTACACCACAAGAGAAGATTTGATTCCAGAGTTTAAGCATTACGGTGATTAATTGAATCAAATCTTTAAATCTAAAAAACTTGCAGCTGCGACTAAAAAAGTATCGGAAGAACTGGTAAAAGGTAATGCTACCAAAGCCTATGCTTGGGCCGTAAGAAATTATCACCACTTTGAGATAAAAGACATTTACGATTTAGTTTTAAAAAAGAATGCCTATAATTTTTTAAAGTATGACCTTCGGGTACAAGCAGCAACTCAAAACCCTGTGACAAAAAATGTCAGCTGGCTTTCCTTCACCCATGCCATCACTTTCTCCAATGCTGTCAGAATAACTTGTGAGAAATATCCGGAGCTTTGGCCTGCTGGTATTTTACAAATGCTCAGCTTCTATGGTCGAAACTCGTCGTTTACTGATGAAAGTATTGATGAGAGTGAATGGATGGTAACAGATTCGACCAACTTTATTAAAGATACATTGAATAAGGTCTTTGATCACGGCTTGGCGGGACCTATCTTTAGTGCCCATATTATTAAAACGGGACTTGCTACTTTTCAGGAAGCAGAGAGCTCAAGTCCTGAAACAAGAGCTCTTCTCCTGGCCTCTCTCAATCGCTTTTTAAATTCACCTTTGAAGCAAAAACATGTCAGGCGTACTGTCTCTCAAGGTATCAAGTTAGTGGCAAAGGACTTTGATCGTAATTAAAGCATTATTGGATTTTTTCCTTAAACATTTTTAATTTTTGTCGAATTTGGTCTTTTGCCTTATCTCGAGAGTAGCCGTACTTCTTTTGTAAAAGGCCTGCAAGTTCGTCGAGATTGCCTTCAACTTCATCGAGCTCATCATCTGTGATTTTTGCCCAGAATTTCTTGACCTGACCTTTCGTTTCTTTCCATTGACCTTTTAAAATATTCTTATCCATTTTTGACTTCCTTGTTAGAGTTAAAATTATCGCTTATCAAAATCAATGGTGTTATCTACATTTCTCAAAAGATGAATCGCGAGAGATGCAGTAAAAAGCACAAGAAATACAAAGAAGAGAATTTTTGCAATACCTGTCGTTGCTACTGCAACTTCAGAAAAACCAAGCACTCCTGCAATAAGAGAAATGGCGAAAAAAAGAATTGTGTACCTGAGCATTAGTTACCTCCAATTGTGGGAATATGCCTGTTATTTTGGGATGATGGGGGGGGATCTTTTCTGACGATAAAGACTGTGAAAAAGTAGATAAAAAGAAAGAAGAAAAAGAAAAAAAGGATTTTTCCTATGGCCGTAATGGTAAGGGAAGCCTCTGATAGACCCACTATCCCGGCAATGAGAGAAATGGCAAAGAAAATAAAGGCGTATCTTTTCATATTTCCTCCCTTCTAATTTGTTTTATTTTAACTGTATGAGCGATTGTGAGAATATGACAAGGTACAATCTAGCGATTGACCCTTGTCATTAAGGTCAGGTTATTCTTAGTTTTTTCTAACCATTAAGTGAATTGACAGAAATGCAATACAAAGCACCATGAAAATATAAAATAAGAATTGAGTGATGCCGGCCGATGTTACTGTAGTTTCGGTGTGGCCAAGCATTCCAGCAACAACAGAAATGGCAAAAAACTGAACAGAGTATCTTAACATCTTTTACTCCTTGATGAGCTCTCTTCATTTATTATTTCACCATAAGAAAAACTCTCTATGACCACAGTCATAAACATGAAGTAATGAGTTAAGTCTTAATTTGTTTTTTTGGGATTTCGCAGTAAACTTCTCTTAAATTGAGGAGTTTAAGATGGATTGGAAAATTTTTACGACGACTTTTGTGACGATCTTTATTGCAGAGATTGGCGATAAAACCCAGTTTGCTGCAATGGCGGCGGCTTCTCAATCAAAGACTATTCTACCAGTGCTTCTTGCTACAGTATTGGCCTTATCAATTGCAGGGACCCTTGGAGTAGCCTTTGGGGCAACAGTAGGAAAGTTTGTCGATCCAGAGAAGATGAAAGTCATTTCAGGTGTGGCCTTTATCTTGATGGGAGCTTGGATAATCCTCAAAAAGTAATCTCTATTTTAATCGATGTCGTAGGAGAGAAATCCAGCGGGTTCATGAGAGTAAAAAGAGCGGATAACTCCACTATAACCTTTTATTTGTTCTTCAGATAAGTTTAAACGGGGGAGGTGATTTATGGCGCGCTCTGCAGTTATTAAGGAGCTCTCTTTTTCTTGAGAGTTTAGAGAAGCTTTGTGAACATAGATATTACAAGAAAAGTCGTCTCCATTTAGTGTGCAATGAGCATCGAGTTCAGGGCCTGTCCATGAATTTTCAGTTCCAGGGATTCGCTTAAGGGATACCACTTTATCAGGCTCACCCACTAAAAACTCAGGGAATATATAAGAGATTTTCTGTGTTTGGGGCCCTTCAAATCGGTCGACAATTTTTACCTTAAAACGCGAAAAAGGAACAAACTCCGGAGCTGTTGGGACGATATAGTCAGCTTCTGTATCAGGGCCACCGCCACGAGCGAAAAGAAAGGGAGAAATGAACAGAGCAAGTACAAGTAAATTAATTTTTTTCATAATGTTTCTCTACCTTTTTAACTCTGATTTTACTAGGATGATGAAAATTTTATTTAAGCTAAGTCCTTAAAATAACAAAAGCTAGGAGGTCGCCCCCCTAGCTTTTAGAAGTTACTTTCTACAAACCACTTCTTTTTTCAAAATAGTACCGCCACGTGACCAATCATCAAAACGAAGGCAGCTGTAAGTGATAACGCTTCCATCAGTAAGCTCAACATTAACAGTAGAGTCAGCTTCTGAAAGAATCTGAACATCAGCACCTGTTACTTGGTCTTTAATAGCAGGGTTTGTGCGATAGAGAAGTTCCATAGAGTGCTCAATTGACTCACTAGCAAAGCCTGCCATAGAGTTCTTAAGAGTGAGATTTCTGTCTCCACCTCTGCTTGCATTAGCAGAAAGTCCAGTAGTAAGTAGTGTTGCGATAAGGATAAGTTTTTTCATGTGTCCTCCAAAAAGGTTTTAATTAAGAAGCTTTATTGCTTGAGACTAATTTATGTCTTAGTGGCCATTGATTCCATGAGCATAGGCTGCTATAAATGTTACCTAATGTTACGAAAGATAGGAGACCAAATTTGGCCATGAAAGCTCGTGATTTCTATTACTTAGGTGACTATGAAGCAGTCGTAAACTGTTCATTAAGTAATAAAAGTGCTCCCTATATGCTAGCGGCCGCCGCCTTTAGAGGTGAGCATAAAACCTCTAGGAGACTGTATAAAGAATTTAAAAGCTCATTTGGTAAAAAGAACTTGGTCTTTGCTAATTTTCATTTGGGAATAAGCCTAACGAGGACTTCTGACTATGAAGAGGCAAAGGATGTTTTTCTTGATAACTGGAAAATGAGAAATGAGAAAGAACTTAGTGGGGTAGAAAGGTTTTTTATCTATCAAGGTCTAAGTTTTTTTCGTTTCTTCTTTTCTAAGCATGAGTCGAGTCTCTTCTTTGCTAACCTTGCAGAAGTTGAGCTTTTAAAAGAGAAGAGCTCTCCACCACTTCTTATGGCCCTTGTGCATGACCTTATCGCTCATAACTTCTTCCAACTAGGAAGACCTGCAAAAGGGGAAGTGTTTTTAAAGAGGGGCATTCAAACAGCGAAGAAGGGTGGCTTTGTTTCATTATATGAGGAGTTTTCAGCAAGTCTGGTGATTTATCGTAGTCAGTACAGCACTAATATTAATAAAAATATCTTGGATTTAAAAAAACTTTTAAAGAAAACTTCCGAAGCAAATGATTACACTCGTTCTGAGTTGGTACTTCAGATATCGAAGTTATTCCTTATTAAGGGGGCCTATAAAGAAGCAAATGATTTCCTTATTAAGAACTTTAATACAATTTATAAAAACGATAATAAAAGAAAGGTCGCCAAGCTAAATACCCTTTTGGCCCAATTGCTCCTTCCCAAAAAGCAGTTTATCGAAGCTTTGAGCCTCCTAAAAGTTGCGAAGACTAATCTAAGCGATGAAGTTGACTTCAATCTCTTGGCACCTGTTCTGGGTACTGAGAAAAAAGTCCTAGCAAGCTTAGATCAAAGTACCAAAGGTCTCGATAGGAGGTTGGTTCGACTCTTGGGAGAGACCGATAAAGGGATACTCAAGCAAATAGAGGCCAGAGGTTCAAAGAGACCTATCGTTAATGAAGAGGACAAGCTTGGCGTTTTATTTGATAAGGCCTCATTGGGAGATGAATCAGTATTAAATGATATTATCGAAAATGAACTCTTCCACCTCGCAAGGGTCTACTTTTCTCCTTTTAAAGAAAAGAAGTCTATTGTTCTTCACCCACAAAATAAGGGGCTATTTCTTTTCTCCGAGGAAGATAATCTTTTTTTAGAGGGAAAGATTTCAAAAAACCAGCTTAAATTCTTGGGATTAATTAACCTAGGGCCCCAGTCAAAAGAGGCCTTAATTAAAAACATATGGGGCTATTCTTCTTATGATCCATTTAGGCACGATCACTTGGTCTATACTCTTGTTAGGAGGCTTCGAAAATTATTAGGAGATAAGAGGACTTGGATTCAGACGAGTGAAGATAATTACTTTCTTGAGAGAGAGGTAGAAGTTCTTATAAAGACCAATGTTGCAGAAGAGAAGCGATCAGCTAAAGATGAAGTTATAGAACTTAGTGAGTACCCAGAGGATATCAACTTTCGCCAAATTCAGATTCTCGACGGTGCTCTCGGAGAGGGCTTCTCTGCCAATAGTGCAGCTGACTTTTTTGACACGACTAGGATGACTTCGTATCGCGACCTCAATGACTTGCTTGAAAAGGGCTTACTTTTAAAGCGAGGTAAAGGTCGCGCGACTCGTTACTTTTCGACAGAGACGACGTTGTAATCACCAGCTTTTCCATGATAGAAAATTTGGCTTCTAAAGACGCCAACCGAAGCAATACTTGGATGGTAGTAGAGATGAATATGCCACTTACCACCTGGATAGCGTGAGCTAACGGTGGATTTTGAACGAATTTCTACTTTATGGGCCCCGACATGACCATCAATATCGACTCTTTCGAGGTACTTTAGTGTGGCCACTTTGTCTTCATGAACAAGGTCAATAGGACCATTTTGTTCCAGGCTTTCATAGCCTTCTTCGTAGAGCATGTTCTCTGGGAAGTTGAAGATGTACTCGCCTTTTAAGAAGGCGCTGATGATTCTTCCCATGATACCTTTGGGCTTTAGGTCATATTGAATTTTTATTTCAAAGGAACCACTGGTGACATCTTTATGAGAGATTTGCAGGTCTCCACTTTTGTGCCACTTTCCGTCGAGAACTCTATGTTCAAGAACGACATTTTCAGCATGGGCAAAGGTTATGAGAGAGAAGAGGGATAAGATCATCATTGATAGTCGCATTAAAAATCCTTTTTTAATATTTCTCTTAAATTCTACTTACGCTGTTAAGACTTGCCTAGAAACAAAAACTTACAATGTCTTTAAATATTCAATAAGTGCTAGACGATCATTATGGTTAAGTTTGTCAAAGTACTTAGAAAAGTAGTGGCCTTGATTCGATTGGCCTTCTCTTTTTATATAGTAAATATCTCTATCACCACGCTTTGCTTTGCGAAGCATACGATCATGCTCTTTTTCACTGAAAAGAGTGAGACCAATATTCTCCTTATCGAAGCGATACTCTTCACCTGCTTCATACATTGAAAAAATAGGCGAGCGTAGCTCGGGCTTAATCATGACTTGATAGAGTGACGGGATAGAGGCGTTGTGCATATAAGGAAAGCGAGACCAGACGCCCCAAAGTTTGGGGGCGAAATAGCCCTTTTGTACCTTTTCATGATTAAAGGTAAGGATGTCGCCCAGACTTCCCGTTTCAACGAGACGGATAAATTCAGGCGAGATTGCCTTAAGTTTTTCTTCATCAGTTTTGACAATATGCTTCGGGATTATCTTTGGGGTGGTGTAAATAGGATGACCTAAGGCGTCCTTGTCGTGGTCTCCATGACATTTGATACAGCTATTGGCAAAGAGCTTCTTACCGCGAGCTGCTTGAGTCAAATCAACTTGGAAAGGGTATTTTGGCGGTAAGAGGTTGCCTAGGACATCATTTGTTAGCCACTTAATTTGTGGGAGAACAGCTCTCAAGTGCTCTCCAGAGTCTGAAGCAAAAAGCTCGGCCCCAAAAATCCAACCATAGCTATCACCACTAAGTGAGCCATCGTTAAAGACTCCTGCCTCTCTTTTCTCTTTAATGCCCCACAGGTGCGGGGCTTTTACTTGGGCGCGGCCCATATTTTTTGGGTATTCAAGACCATGGTCTTTATAAAAGAATGTTTTAATGGTGGAGTCAGGAACCAGGCCACGGGTAAGGGAAGAGATTTTCTTATCCGAGGTTACTTTGGCGAAGTACATCGCCTTTTCCTGAATCTTTTGAAAGTCAGGGTCTCTATTTCCAAGACCCCAAACTCTTTGAATACGATAGGTGTCTCTACCAACTTTGTAAGGATCGATTGTTTTATTTCCAAGGCCTGGAACAAAGACGCCAGCTGCTTTTCCTGAGTGGCAAGCGGTACAGCCGAGAACACCGACATCCATATTCTTATACTTGACGTTAAAAACACCCATCAGCTTATCGTCTTTAACAATGAAGCCATAATTCTTTTCAATAAAGCTCGTGACAGGGTCGCTCTTGTCTCTTCTATCCTCACCAAGCATCCACATAAGACGGGATAGGTTAGGAGAAATGGTCATGCCTCTGCCATTTTCAAAAAAATGCCAATTGGTAAAAATATTGGCAGCCTTCTTATGAGCTGTAACCCGTTCATCAGCATGAAGAGGGTTCACTATAAATACAGTTGATAGGAGAATTAATAGCTTTTTCATGTTTCTATCTTCAAATACCTGTCATTACTCGTCAAAGATACGCGCGTCTATCCTGAGTCTATTGCTCGGTCATGTTTTTACTTTTATACGCCGCCTTATGGCCTATTGTTCTTAGATGACGGTATCGGTATAAAGAAGCATGTTCCAATTTCCTATCTCTTATGACGCTCCAGTTTATAGACCACCATCTGAGGGAAGGTCTCTTCTTTTTCAGGTCACTATTGGTTGTTCAAATAACCTTTGTACCTACTGCGATATGTACCGCTCAAAGACCTATCGAGTAAGGCCAATAGCAGAGATTAAAAACGAGATAAAAAAGTGTGCCCAGGCCAATGTACCAGCGGATAAGATTTTTCTCTGTGATGGCGATGCCCTTGGTGCTCCCATGGAGGTCCTTGAGGAGACTCTAAAGGCCCTAAGAGAGAGTTTTCCTGACTGTCGAAGAGTTGGGGTCTATGCCACCGCAGAAAATATCCTTGAGAAAAGCGAAGTGGAACTGAAGAGGCTTAATGACCTTGGTCTTGGGATAGCTTACCTTGGACTTGAGACAGGCGATGATAAAATTCTTCATATGATTGTTAAGGGCAACACCTCGGATGAGATGCGTGAAGCTTCTCTTAAAATTAAACGCTGTGGCTTTAAGCTCTCTACCATTGCCATGCTTGGGGTTGGCGGTCAAAAATTTACTGAGGAACATATTGTTGGGACGGCAAAAATCTTAAGTGAAACTTGTCCACAGTTCTTCTCTTTTTTAACCACGTTCTCAGTGCCTGGAACTCCCTATCACACTATGGTGGAGCGTGGGCTTATCAAGCCGTTAACGTCCAAAATGTTATTTAAAGAAATGCACGACATCATTAAACAAAGCTCTTTTGAATTGAATCCTGTGATTTTTAGAGCGAATCATGTTTCTAACCAGCACCCTATTGGTGGCACACTTCCTCGTGATAAAGAGGCCATTGTGCAGACTCTTGAGAACTGGGTTCACGAGACACCTGAGGGACTCTATCCACCAAGACCTCATCAAATGTAGGAGAAGCTTTCAATGGCAAAAAGAAAACTAAAAATTTCATCTTGGAATG
>Ga0136600_1000365_pt1 | contig 24491 bp, 22 predicted proteins | sample AntRauMFilla2698_FD_104634 | JGI IMG/M metagenome (GOLD analysis project Ga0136600, IMG submission 104634) | Saline lake microbial communities from Rauer Islands, Antarctica - Metagenome Filla 2 #698 | ecosystem: Environmental > Aquatic > Non-marine Saline and Alkaline > Saline | place...
CCAAGGTTTTGTCCACGAGACTTTTCGCCATGGTTCGATTGTACCATTTTTGGACATGGGCTCGTCCGCGACGGTGATTTTGCGGCCTTCCAAAACGCCGCCGGGCGCTGTCATTTGTTGAACTATTTGTCTCATGCGCTGGGTGGTTTGCGGATCTATCTGATTTCCACGATATGCGTATAAAGTGTCGTTGCCATATTGTTTAACCAAGCCAATTATGGCTATGCGAAGTTGTTTGTCTGTAATAGGCGCGCCTTGTTTGCCGGGCAATCCCATTTTGCCTTCGCCGGCGCACTGAATGACGCCGTGCATACGATATTTGAGCCACGACATGCTCCATTCTTCATCTTCGGGGCTTGCGGCTCTGTAACCAGTGCCATTTTTGGCCTCTTCTGCTGCCTCGGCACGTTCTTGTTCTTGATTTTTTCTGGATTTCTCTGCCTGCTGTTCATCGGTGTTGTTTGGAACAGGTGATGTTGAATCATCTGCAGCCTCTGAGCTACTGGAGCCTTTGTATCCGGTCGCCTGCTGTTCAAACGTGGAGCCTGATTCTAATTCTTCTTTTTCTATGTCGGTTTGCACTGCCATGTCTATGTTATACGCTAAAATAGTTAAAAAGTCATTAAATTTTTCATATTATTGCTGCCTGTGATGTAGTCAGATTGAGGCATTTTTTTAAGCTGCGCGCGACGCGGCGGAGGAAAGTAGCTTCGTATAAAGCGCCATATATTCACGCGTCACGGCGTCTTCGGTAAAGGTTTCCTTATATGTTTTTGTGCCGCCGCTGATGATCTGCTCGCATAGAGTAGTATCATTGAGTAAACGGTTCATGGCGATGCTTAAACCTTCGGTGTCATCAATTTCAATTAACAGGCCGTTTTCCTCGTTTTTCATATAGGCTGCGGGGCCTTGGGATGCTGCGGCGATGATGGGTGTTTTTGTTGCCCATGCTTCGACCATAACGGTGCCGAACGGTTCATAGCGGCTGGGAAATACGCAGTAATCTGACGCATTTAAAACGGCTGCGCGGTCATCCTGCCAGCCTAAAAACCGGACGCGGTCTTCGAGTTTAAGGTCTGTCATTTGTTTTTTGAGTTTGGCTTCGTCTTCGCCGGCACCGGCAATCCATAAATATGCATCCGGCACGCTGGCAAAGGCATCAAGCAATGTATCGAGGCCTTTTTTCCAATGAAGGCGGGCAAGGGCGCAAAAGATTTTCGCGTTTTTAGGGGTGTTGAATGCGGCGCGTGATAATGGCGCGGTATCAAGCTTCATGTCGGCAAATGTATGAATCGTGTTTGTCTGCTCCAGAGGAGCGCCTTGATTATGAATGTGGGAGGCGATGTCATAAGTAACGCCGACATAGGCATCGCAATTCTTAAAGCGTTTAAGGTCATAGTAACCGCCAAACCAGCCAATATGTTTCCATGGGCCGGGTGTATGGTATGAAGCGGCACGGCCCATGAAGCTCTGAATAATGTCAGGTTGAAAATCCTGCATAATTTTATTTAAGGCGGCGCGTGTTTTAAAGTCAAAAATACCGCCAAATGAAAGGGTTTTGTAAGGAACACCATGCGTATCAAGATCCGCAAGGCGCGAGGGAATAGGGCGCGTTACAACAAGGATATCTTTTCCTTGCCTATGAAGGGCGCGTGCCAGATCCATAGAAAATGTTTCAGCGCCCCCATGCTCTGCGCCGGCCATAACAAATGCGAGTTTCATTCTTCAGTATTTTCTGTGATGTTGTTGGTGGTGGATTGCAATGCTTCCATTTCCTGTTTTTCAAGAGCTTCCAGACTTTGCTCAGGTGATGTATTTGAGTAAGCTCGCGCGGGCATTTCGCTTGCGCTGCGTTTATTTTCTTCAATAGCCTCTTCAATATCCTGTTTGATTATATCTTTCAGATTTTCGTCGTATATTTCTTTGCTTGCGCTGTCATCCTGTTTCATCATCGCTTTGAAATCTTCATCTTTTTGATCGGCTTTAATGGCGTCTTTTATGGCTTCTTCTCTTGCGGCTTCTAATTCTGCTTCTGATTTTTGAATCTCAGGCTCGGCGTCTGTGGGAATATCTCTTTTAAGATCTGCCTTTTCTTGAGCCAGCGGCGTTTCCGGTTTTGGTTCCGGTGTCTCGTCAAAAGCCTGTGGTTCAATTTGTGGCAATGGATCTTGTTCCATGCGTTCTTTGTCTGCCGGCTCTTGCTTTACAGCCGCAGGAAGTTGATCTTCGTCTGCAGGATATGTTTCTGCATCTGTTAGGGGATCATCATCCAGGTCCGTAAAAGGAACATCATCTGTTGTTAAAATAGTGTCGCTAGGGCTGATGGCGTCGGCGGGCCATTGTATACGCTCCAACATCGCGACCAGTTCCATATTGGTGTTTTGTAGTGATCTGCCGAGAGCGCGGCATGTTTCTTGTGTAATAACGGGGTCTTTTACAAGTTGCGCGTCGGCATATTCTGCTGCTTTGTCGATAGTTTGAAAGTAACTCAATACGGCATCGGGGTTGGGAAATCGCTCGGCATTAATATTGGCGTATAAAATTTCACTTTGGGATGTTGCTTTTGCAATGACATCTTCTTCCCATTGTTCAAAGCTGTCGCTGAGAAAATCTTTCATATCAGGATATTGTTCAGAGCACAGATTTTGCGCTTCTGAAACATTGCCTTGAACCATGTAAATGCTTTCGACCATGCCATGGGCATTGCGCAGTATCATTAAATCATTGGCTTGTTTATCCGTTAAAATAGACGCTAGATCTTCGGCCTGGCTTCTGATTTGTCCAATAAAAGGATTTATATCGCCATCTTCTTTGATATTAGCGAGAGCCTTTTCGATGACTTCGGGTTTAATAGGACTGTCTGCAGGTGTATTATCTTGCGCGCCAGCTTGCGGCGTGAAAAGTATCACAGCAGCTGTAAATAAAGTGCACAAGGCAGTCTGTTTTATGAATGCATGAATAAGCATAATTTAGTAGTCCTTTCTAAATGAGCCATAGTCGAAACTCTGAGCTTCTAATATATATTGAAAGCGGTAATTTTATCAAGCGCAGGATGACGAAAATCAGGATAGATTGTAATTAAAAAGATAACTCCATAAAAATTTAGCCGCCGGAGTTCATCCGGCGGCTAAGGGGAACACATAGTTTAAATCTGGAAGTTTGGAATAAGTGCGGGGCAATGCAGCTTCCAGACGATCCTATGTGGAACTTGTATATGTAACACGCATTTCCTTTTAGATAATTTGTAAATGCGCTTTTGTGTTTTTTAAATCCATGTTGTTGCTATTGTTAAAGTGTATAAACTCACCAAAGCTTATATTTCCATAATATCAATTCAGTATGAAGGATTGGTAAAAATAAAAAAGCTTTCAAATCAAATTTAATTAAAATGCAAAATAAAAAAGCCGCACATCTTTATGAGTGCGGCTTTTGAATAAATTATTCGATAAAAAATATTATTTATTTTTTACTCCACCAGCCTTTTTTCTTTTTCTCCGGTGCTTCGTTTACAACCTCAAAGTCTTTTTGCGTGTTTGTATCCGAATCATTAGCAGCCGATTTTGATTCTTTTTTATCGGATGATTTCTTTTCTTTATCCTTTTTGGCAGCAGCTGATTTCTTTGGGGCTGCTTCCTTTTTAGGCGCTTTTTTATCACTGGCCTCTTTGTTGTCGGATGTTTCGGTCTTTTTATCGTTCGTTTGTTTTTCTGCCTGTTTCGATGTTTTCTCTTTTACATCTTTTTTATCATTGGCAGAATTATCCTCATTTTGATTTTTCGTTATGGCCTGTGATGGCTTTTGTGAAGAGCTTTTCTGATGTTTCTTGTCATCGGATTGAGAATCTCCATTATTCTTGGCTTTATCCTCGGCTTTGGAGTGATCCTTTTGATTTTCGTTATCAGAGGAGCTGTTATTGCGATTGTTTTTATGATCGCGTCTGGGTTTGTTCCTGCGATTATTACGATCGCGTCGTCCGCCTTTATTGTTTTGCGAATCGTTATCGGATTTATCATCGGAAGATTTTGACTGTGATTGCGACTGTGCCTGTGCCTGTGATTGCGATTGCGATTGTCCGTCAATGGCGGGTTCGATCACATAACCGACGTGGCCGATTGTCTCGGATGTCTGGATGTCCAGATCAAAGCCATAGCGCGTTTCGATCTCAGCCAGGTGCTTACGCTTTTTGTTCAGAATATACGTCGCAATTTCCGGTGAGAGCATAAGAACGATTTTCGTCGAGCGTTCTTTGATGCCTTCTTCTTCCAAAGCGCGGAGAACGGAAATGGCCATAGCGTCTGTTGATTTGACGTTGCCGATACCTTCGCAATGCGGGCAGGTTTTATACTGCGCTTCTGTCAGGCTCGGGTTCAGACGTTGACGCGAAAGCTCAAGCAGGCCGAATGAGGATATGCGGCCAATTTGAATGCGCGCTCTGTCGGTGGAAAGTGCATTTTTCAGCTTGTTTTCAACTTTTCGGTTATTGCGGCGATCTTCCATGTCGATAAAATCGATAACAACTAGTCCGCCCAGATCGCGCAACTTCAACTGGCGCGCGACTTCTTCGGCGGCTTCGAGGTTTGTTTTTACCGCTGTTTCTTCAATATGGCGACCTTTTGTTGATTTTCCGGAGTTCACATCAACGGAAACCAAGGCTTCGGTAGGGTTGATAACCAGATAACCACCCGACGGAAGCACAACTGTCGGTGTGCCGATTTCGTCTATTTGTTTTTCAACCTGATAGCGGTGGAAAAGAGGAATGCGATCATCTTCATATTTTTTTACATTTTTGGCATGAGACGGGATCAGCATTTTCATAAATTCACGGCCGCGCTTATATCCTTTGTCACCGGATATGAGAATCTCATCAATATCACGTGAGTAAATATCACGTATTGAACGCCTTATGAGGTTGCCCTCTTCGTGGACAAGCGCTGGCGCGCTCGATTCCAGTGTAAGTTCGCGGATATTGTTCCAAAGGCGGATCAAATAATCCAGATCACGTTTGATTTCCGTTTTATTACGGGCAACGCCTGCGGTGCGCATGATAACCGACATTCCGTTGGGTACGGACAATTCTTTTAATATTTCACGCATGCGTTTACGGTCTTTGTAATTTGCAATCTTGCGGCTGACACCGCCCGCACGGGGGCTATTAGGCATGAGAACGCAATAGCGGCCCGGTAAGGAGAGATATGTCGTAACTGCAGCACCTTTATTGCCGCGCTCTTCTTTGGAAACCTGGATCAACATGATCTGGCCACGCTTTACGACTTCTTGTATTTTGTAGTTTTTGCGCATAGAGGGGCGCATAGGCTGGTCGCCTTCTATGTTGTCGCCGCCGACAGTTTCAACGCTGCGAGAGCGGGATTCTTTGCGGGGACGACGTCCACGACCACCGCGTTTACCGCGGCGATTGTTGTTTTTACTTTGGTTGTGGCTGTTGCCATCTGTATTGTCTCCGTTGCCCGATATGGTGTTGCCGTCGGCATCATTAATTTCTTCCTCGGGAGGGATAACGTTGCCAATATTATCGTCTTTGTTATCTTTTGTGTTGTCTTTGGCCGATTTGCTGGGTTTTGCGTCGTCTGATTTTTTCTTAGGTTTAGCCCGTGAGCTTGATCTTGGCTTTTTCTTGGTATCTTTTGGATTTTTGGAGGATCTTTTGGATTTTGAATTTCCACCTGCGACATCGTCTTCGCCGCCAAGTTCCGATACATCATCCTCATCATCACTGTCTGCAGAGCCATCATCGTCTTGATCCAGCTCTTCTTCTTTTTTGATGCGGGCTTCTATTTCTTTCGTTTGTTCCTCCAGCAAGGCCTCGCGGTCTGCAATCGGAATGCGGAAATAATCAGGGTGAATTTCGGAAAAAGGCAGGAAGCCGTGACGGTTTCCGCCAAAATTAACGAAGGCAGCCTGAAGCGAAGGTTCGATACGCGTGACTTTGGCAAGGAATATTCCGCCTTTAAGCTGTTTTCTGACTTTGCTTTCATAATCGAAATCAATAAGACGGTTTCCGTCCACTACAGCAACACGTGTTTCTTCCGAGTGTGTTGCGTCTATAAGCATTTTTTTGACCATTGTAATCTCCTAATATCTATCACGTTCTTTTCTGATCAAGAGGTCGCCAAAAGAGAGGCATCCATTCTATGAAAAGAACGATCATTTGTAATTTAAAATCAGGATTTTGCAGAAATGGAAATACGTAGCGTTTTAAATAAAAAACGAGCAGGCATTGTGCCTATCAAGAGAAAGCCAGACGCAATATATCGCGCTGCCTATCTGACAGAGGGGTATGCATGAAGACGTTTTTGTCTATCTTTTTGTATGTTCGTGTAAGAAACAAAAGTTCTAGCCCTAAATAATTTTTACGTTAACGTATGTAATATACCTTTAAAATCCTATAATATCCTAGCTTTTGCAACTAGCGAAACCTTAACTATTTTTATATCAACTGCTAAAGCTGCAAAGCATCGTAATGAGGATACAATACAAATTCTTTTATGTTTGGGCAACTAAAAAGTGCATGAATGACAATAATTTTTTGACATACGCACAATCTGATTTATGCTGATGGTAATTATAATGTCATGATGACACGATTCATAATTCGTTATCTACGAAACTTTGATATCTAAATGAGACAAGGATAAATAACAAAATGCTTCAGCGTATTTTTCGATTGCAGTTTGTGCCGAAGTTTTTTCTTGGCCTATATGCGCTTTGCGTAATGGTCATGACAGCAGTGACATCACCAGCGCTTGCGCTTGATATTAATAATGTGCGTGTCGGTGTCCATCCCGATAAAACGCGTCTTGTCATGGATGTCAGTGATGTCACAGACTATCGCGCTTTTATCTTACAGGATCCTTGGCGCCTCGTGGTAGATCTCCCCAGTTTTGAATGGAACAGTGGAAAATTATCCAGTACGACATCAAGCGGTATAAAGGAATTCAGGCATGGCGCGCTTCAATCCGGTATATCAAGGATTGTGGTGGATCTGGATCAAACACATATTATTAAATCAGCATTTCATATCAAAAGAACAGCAGGCAAGCCGCCGCGCTTGGTCATTGATATTGCCAAAGCGTCCAAGCAGGATTTCATGGCAAGCAAGGGCAAGGTCTTTGGCCAGTTGAATGTTGATGGCGAAGCAGGCATGGCAAAATCCGCAGCAGCACAGACGACAACAAAGGCCGTGTCAAAGACAGCGAGTAATGTCATTACGCCGTCTTCTAAGCCCGTCGTTCAGCAGCAGGTCGTGACGCCCGCGCCGCGTAAAAAGCAGAAATATGTTGTTGTAATTGATCCGGGACATGGAGGCGCAGACCCCGGCGCCATTGGTGCAAACGGTGTGTTTGAAAAAAATGTTGTTTTGGCCGTCGCTAAAGATTTAAAACGAAAGCTGGAGCGCACGGGACGATATAATGTCAAGATGACACGCGAAGATGATCGGTTTATCAGGCTGCACCATCGCGTAGCATTTGCCCGCAAGCATAATGCTGATCTGTTCGTTTCCGTTCATGCCGACGCGATTAATAAACCCAATATCAGAGGCGCGTCAGTATATACATTGTCGGAAAAAGCATCTGATGCGCAAACGGCACGGCTGGCAGCGCGTGAAAACAAGGCCGATCAGATTGCCGGTGTCGATTTAACACATGAAGATGCGCAGGTTGCCGATATCCTTGTTGATCTGGTCATGCGCGATACGATGAATCAATCCAATTTTTTTGCTAATACAATGGTGGCTTCAATAAAAGCTGACCGGATTAAGATGCTTGAAAATCCACATCGATCCGCAGGGTTTGCTGTTTTAAAGGCGCCTGATATACCCTCTGTCTTGGTCGAAGTCGGCTTTTTATCGAATCGCGGTGAGGCCGATAAATTATCAAGCCCTAAATATCGTCAGCTTGTGGCAAATTCACTTAAGGGCGGTATTGATGTTTATTTTAATCAGCTTGAACGAAATCAGATGCAGTAATTGAGGTGACTATAAAGCATAGTGATAAATTCTGGGTAAAATAAAAAAAACAGAAAAACTATGTTCATTTTATTATGATTCGTGTATAACAGATTTAAATCGTCTTAACGGCAACAGCGAAGCGATACAGTTATTAAACTCACTTTAGGTAATATAGAAACAAAAGGATTATTATTATGAAAAAATTTACAGCAGCATCACTATTCTGCGCCGCACTTGCTCTTTCAGCTTGTGAGTCAAACACAACAGTTGATTATGATTACGAGCAGCAAGCGCCTTTCGCGACTGAGCGTACAGTTGGAACAGCGCCTGTAGTAGAGGTATCAACTAAAGAAGTATCAACAAAAAGAGCTGATAAGGTATTTACAAGCGCGCAGCGCAAGTAATATACGTAATCAGTCTATTGTATAGATTTAAAAAACTGCCCGCACTTTGCCTGGGCAGTTTTTTTATGTATGATCAAAGTTGCAAAAAACAAACATAAGCAGAGTTAGATGAAGACATTTCTTAATATAATATCGTATGTGCTGGCGTTAGGGGTCGGATTTTATGCTGTCCCTGTGTTGGTTAATGTGCTGGCGATTTTTGATGCTACGCCGCAGCTTGAGGGCACGGCCTATGTGACATTATTCCAAACATGGTTTTTTGGCGGTTCAATGTGGGCGTTTTTTGCGTGTGCGCTGGGCGGAGTGCGTTTTTTCTTCATGCAGACAAGGCGGCGCTTTATATATCTTCTTGCGCCGATTTACGGCCCTTTAATATGGGCGCTTAGCGTACTTGTTTACTTCACGATGATTATCTAAGTATTATCATCTGTCGTTTGCGGCGCATGATCATGTGCCGTTGTCGCTGCGGGTGATATTTCCGGCGTCGGTTTCATGAATATTTCAACAGGGTAGCCTTTACGGTCTTTGATTGCGGCTCTTATTTTTGACCAGTCGATCTGGTCTGCAAATTCGCCTGCTGCTTGTGAAATAATATCCATATCCTGATCAGAGAATGTCAAAAAAGGGCTGCTGCCATTTTCTTCAACATCATTGGATTGATCAAGCGTAGGGTTTGCCTCAACAAAAAATACATCATCAATCCACCCTGCTTTCACAGGCTGGTTTACAACCTGCACCTTGTTTCCGACATTAACCTGATCGTACAGCTTAAGGATATCTTCGGGGTAAAGGCGAATGCAGCCGCTGCTGACGCGGCGTCCTATGCCAAAGGGCTTGTTGGTGCCGTGAATGGCATATTGCGGCCAGCCGAGATACAGTGCATGTGTGCCCAGCGGGTTTTTGGGGCCGGGGCGTATATATTCCGGCAGGTTTGGATCTTCTTCGCGCATACGGGCTGTGGGGCGCCATATGGGGCCAATGGCTTTGCGCATGACTTGCGTTGCGCCTTCGGGTGTTTCAAGGCCTGCGCGTCCGACACCAATGGGATATGTGATCGGTGTGCCGCCATCTGCCGGAAATAAATAAAGCCGCATTTCAGGAAGATTGATAATAATGCCTTCGTGTTTTGCGTGCGGAAATATGTGCTGCGCTGGTATAATAATATCCGTGCCTTCACCGGGAAGCCACGGATCGATTAAAGGGTTCGCGGCGCGCATTTCAACAAAACCAAGATTGTTGCGGCGCGCGAGATCAATCAAAGTGTCTTCATGTAGCGCGTCATGATAGATCATTTCGCCGACATAATCCAAATCCTGCGGCGAGCTCATCTTGGCTGTTTCTTCGGCATGCGCAGACGAAACAGCTATTATTAGAAGCAGGGCTGTAAATATGGAAACGATACGCATTGTATTTATGTCTAACTGTATACTCTTAAGGCTGTTATCAGGCGGCTTGTGCCATTGTGCCTTCAAAGTTTTCAATGATCTTGTCCATAAATTCATCCGTTGTCATCCATGGCTGGTCCTTGCCGATCAACAGCGCAAGGTCTTTGGTCATGTGACCGGATTCAACCGTATCAATACAGGTGGCCTCAAGACCAGCTGCAAAATTGACAAGCGCTTCGTTATTATCAAACTCGCCGCGATATTTAAGGCCGCGTGTCCATGCAAAGATGGATGCGATGGGATTGGTTGATGTCTTCTCGCCTTTTTTCCAGAGACGATAATGACGCGTGACCGTGCCGTGGGCGGCTTCGGCCTCAACTGTTTTTCCATCGGGCGTAAGCAATACAGAGGTCATAAGACCAAGCGAGCCAAAGCCCTGCGCCACGATGTCCGATTGTACGTCGCCGTCATAATTTTTACATGCCCAGACGAACCCGCCACTGGATTTAATGGCCTGCGCGACCATGTCATCAATCAAGCGGTGTTCATACCAGATGCCGGCTTCTTCAAATTTTTCTTTAAATTCGGCATCAAAGACTTCTTGGAAGATCTCGATAAACCGACCGTCATAGGCCTTCAGGATTGTATTTTTCGTTGACATGTATACCGGATATTTACGGGCAAGGCCGTAATTAAAGCTGGAGCGGGCAAAGCCCTCAATGGATTCATCAAGATTATACATGCCCATGGCAACGCCGCTGCTCGGGAAATCAAATGCGTCATATTCCTGCGTTTCACTGCCGTCTTCGGGAATGAAAAGAAGCTTGAATTTGCCGGGTCTGTCCACTTTGAAATCCGTGGCTTTATATTGATCGCCATACGCATGGCGGCCGATAATGATGGGCTCTTTCCAGCCTGGCACATATAGCGGAAGATTTTTACATGTGATGGGCTCGCGGAATACTGTGCCGTTCAGGATATTGCGGATTGTACCATTTGGCGAGCGCCACATTTTTTTTAGGCCAAACTCTTCGACGCGGGCTTCATCGGGGGTGATTGTTGCGCATTTAACGCCGACACCATGTTCCTTGATCGCATTGGCCGCATCAATGGTGATTTGATCATCTGTCGCATCGCGGCTTTGCACCGAAAGATCATAATATTTAAGATCGATGTCCAGATAAGGCAAAATAAGACGTTCGCGAATTTTTTCCCAGATAACGCGGGTCATTTCATCGCCGTCAATTTCAACGACCGGATTTGCGACTTTAATTTTGGACATGCTGAATGCTCCTGCTGTGAAATATTAGATTAAAAACATTCTAAAAGTAGATATGCCGCATGTAAAGTCACAAGCGGCATTATAATGTCTTTATAAAGTGGCTATTTTAAAAAATATTTCTTACGGAATGTAATGTTGTGTGGAGGATGGATTTTTGTGAAACTGTTCCATTCCTTGCTTTTCGGCGTCAATTTCACGATCCATGGCATCACCAAGAACTTTAATGCTCCCAACAGCCAAAGCAGCTGCTGCAACAAGCGAAGCACCAACCAGTGTAACTTTTTTTAACAATGATGGCTCGCTGGCGGCTTTGTTCAAAGCTTGCGATGGGTTTTTTCCACCGCGCTGAACAGATATATAATCGCCGTCTCGTCCATAATGTGTCATGTCGTAATCCTTATAATGTTGTTTACATTATATATGCGAAAGTCTTAAAAAAACACTAAAATAGCGCATAAATTAATTTTCAACAAGGCTGTGCACTTCGGTTTGCAGGCGTTCAAAGCTGCGCTCGAACATGCCGCTTTTGGTGATTCGGCCTTTGCCTTCTTTCCACACTTCATACATGGTCGTGCGCGGACCGACCTGGCGAATCATAAAGGTCAGAAAAGGCGTGTAGCTGTTGGATTGATGATAGGTAAATGTTGCCAGATTGTCTTCAAAATCAACATCTACGCTAATATCATACAGGACTTTGTGAGTCGCGCCCCAGCTGAATAAACCAGCCAGTTTTTTGAACTCATGATTTTTAAAACCCACTCTTTGTGAGTCTTTTTGGAAATTCGGGTTGTTAATCACATTAAAACTCATATAAATAGTATACTACAAAATAAGGTATATTGTCGATTTTTTCAGATGTTTGAAACAGATCGACGCCATGACAGGAGAAAAACATGTCAGATGAGTTTATTCGCGACGTTGATGATTCCATACGCGAAGAGCGTTTAAAGGCGCTTTGGGAAGAATATGGCAGCAGCTTAATATGGGGCATTGTTATTGCGATTGGTTTGACCATTGCGATGACGGGCTGGCGCAGTTGGAATAATACTGTGAACACAGAGCAAACCATTGCGCTGCTTCAGGCGATTGAACACAATAAATCGCCGGAAGAAAAAATCGAATTGGCTCAAACTTTGCGGCCTGATCAAAAAGCGCTTTTATTGTCCCGCACGGCAGGCGAGTATTGGATGGATGATAATAAAGAGGGCGCGCTGACGGTATACGCGATGCTGGCGAGCGATAGTTCTGTGCCGCATGAATATGCTTCACTCGCAAAAATCATGCTTTTCCGCGCGCAGCAAAGCGAGCAGCCGGAGAGTTATTTATATTTAGAAGATATGTACCAAATCGCAGCGGATCAAAGCGGCCCGTGGTGGCCTCTTGCGAGTATTGAGCTTGCGGTTTATACGGCGCATGTCAAATATGATTATGATGGCGCGATAGCTTATTTAGAGCCTGTGATTGGTAATCAAAATCTTTCCAAATCTTTGCGCGGACGCGCTACGGCTTTAAAACATGTTTATGGCATTGAAGGCGCAAAAGCCGTTTTAAAAGAACCGACCGGAGGAGCGTTGTAAAATGATGTTTTTTAAAAGCGCCATGTTCCGCACCATGTTCCGCCCCGTGTTCCGTCCTGTGCATTTTGGATGTCTGTGTGTTTTGGTCGCTGGACTTTCAGGCTGCGGTACGTTTTCGTCGGACGAAGAGCTTATTTTGCAGGGCGAGCGCGTCTCTGTTCTTGATCTTCAGACAGAGTTGGAGCCCGAAGATACATCACTAATAAAAGAAGGTCCTGTCTTGCCAAAACCGTGGAAAAACGAGTTCTGGCCGCAAGCAGGTGGATATCCCAGCCATTCAATGCAGCATGTTGCTTTTACACCCGAGCAGCCACAGAAAATCTGGAACACAGATATAGGCGAGGGCGCGTCGGTGCGTTTTCCGTTAACGTCTGCGCCAATTGTTGTTGCGGGTACAATATATACACTTGATGCCAATCATACAGTAAGCGCGTTTGACGCAGACACAGGCGAGCGGCGCTGGAGATCTGATATTCGGCATCTGGACGAAGAAGACCGCGTGATTGGCGGCGGCATTTCATATTCACGCGGCGTGTTATATGCCTCAAACGGATATAACGAACTGCTGGGGCTCAATCCGCTTAGTGGTAAGATTTTGTGGCGCAAAACTTTGCCCGCACCTGCGCGCGCTGCGCCGACCATTATGGACGGGCGTATTTTTGTAATGACGCTGGATAATCGAATTCTGGCCTATGATGCAGAAGATCAGCAATCCCTTTGGGAGTTTGTCGGTGTAAGTGAGGCTGCCGGCCTTGTTGGCGCCGCTAGTCCCGCCGTTAACCGTGAAATTGTTATTCCGGCCTTTTCGTCAGGCGAGCTTTTTGCGCTGCGTGTCCAAAATGGCGCGGTGGCGTGGGCCGAAAGTCTGGCTTCTGTCCGTCCGGCAAGCGGAATGGCGAGTATCGCCGACATACGCGGCCTGCCTGTGATCGACAAAGGAATCGTTATTGCGATTAGTTTTTCCGGCCGTATTGTGGCGATTGACGCACGCAGCGGCGCGCGGGTTTGGAGCCGCGAAATCGGTGGCACTGAGACGCCGTGGGTTTCTGGCAACATGGTTTATGTGATGTCTTCTGATAATGCGCTGGTGGCACTATCCCGTGATAAAGGGATTATCCGCTGGGTTAAACAGTTGCCGCGCTATGAAAAAGAAGAGAGCAAAAAAGGGCTTATTCTATGGAAGGGGCCTTTGATGGCGGGCGGACGTTTAATCCTGGCATCAAGTCATGGCTATGCGATAGAAATTGACCCGGAGACCTCGGATGTGATACGTGAATGGGAGACTGGACAAGACGTAAGTACAATGCCGATCATTGCAGATGGTGTATTATACTTGCTAGCAGAAAACGGAACATTAACCGCGTATAAATAGAAACGCTTTTTATCAGCGTATCAGGAAAACCAAATGCCTTTGAAACTCGCCATTGTTGGCCGCCCGAATGTCGGGAAATCTACTTTGTTTAATCGCATAGCCGGAAAGCGGCTGGCGATTGTAGACGATTCACCGGGGGTAACGCGTGACTGGCGTATGGCGGATGGTTCACTTTATGGCGAAGATATTACATTAATTGACACAGCCGGACTTGAAAACGCAAATGACGATTCCATAGAATCGCGCATGCGTAAGCAAACCGAACATGCGCTGGATCATGCGCATGTTATTTTGTTTGTGATTGATGGACGTGACGGGGTGACGCCTATGGACGAACATTTCGCGCGCTGGCTGCGTAAACGCAAAATACCTGTGATTTTGGCGGTCAATAAATGTGAAACGCATAACGTTGCGATGAGCGTTGAAGGCGAGGCCTATCGCCTCGGGATGGGTGATCCGGTTATTTTATCTGCCGAGCATGGTCTTGGTATGGATAATTTGCTTGATGTTTTGATGCCCTATATCGAACAGTACCGTGATGTTATAGACGAAGACGATGAGCTTGGCGAAGGTGATATCGGGTTTAAGGGTAATCTGGACGAGATTGAAGGTGATGAAGAGTTTGATTTTACATTGCTTGAAGCTGCAAATGAAGAGGCTGATGGCGACGCGGAAGATAATGCCGGCGAAGTAGGTGCAGTAGATCAGGTAGATACAGAAGAAGATAAGGAACTGCGCCCTATCAAGATTGCTATTGTCGGGCGTCCGAATGCGGGTAAGTCAACATTGCTGAATACTTTGGTGAATGATGAGCGCGTTATGACGGGGCCTGAAGCGGGTATTACGCGCGACGCTATTACAGTGAGCTGGGAATATGAAGGCCAGCCTTTCCGCCTTGTTGATACCGCGGGTTTGCGCAGGAAAGCACGTATCAAACAAAAGCTGGAGAAGATGGCAGCGGATGATACAATTCGCGCCATTCGTCTGGCGCAGGCTGTGATTTTGATGCTTGATGCAAATTTAACGCTGGAAAAACAGGATTTGATGATTGCTAACCACGTGGTAAGCGAAGGGCGTATTTTGATTTTGGCAATTAATAAATGGGATGATGTCCGCGGTAAAAAAGAAATTTTGCAAATCATTCAGGATCGTTTACTGCGCTCGTTCGGGCAAATTGACCATGTGCCGATGGTTACTATTTCCGCACTTAAAGGCCGTAATATCGGCAAGTTGATGGATACGGTGATGGAGACGTATCAGATATGGAATAAACGTATTCCTACCGGCGGGCTTAATCGCTGGATTGCGCGTATGGAAAGCCATCACCCTGCGCCATTGGTTCAAGGCAGGCCAAACCGTTTGCGCTATATTACACAGATTAAATCGCGTCCGCCGACTTTTGCAATGTGGGTATCGCGTCCGGACGGGCTGCCAGCAGCGTATAAGCGCTATATTATAAATGGGTTGCGAAAGGACTATGATCTGCATGGCGTACCCGTTAGATTGCTTATCAGAACAAGTAAAAACCCTTATACATAGAGATTTTTTAAAAACACAAGAGGAGTATAAATAATGGAAACAGAACTGAGTACAATTTCAATCGATGCAGGAATATCATGGGGATCAAGGCTTTTGGTCGCTCTTGTTATTCTTGTTGCCGCGTGGCTCATCGGTAAGATCCTTAAAAATCGTATATCTTCAACCAAAAGACTTGATGCAACACTTGCCGGATTTCTAGGCGGGTTTGTACGATATGGCGTGCTCGCACTCGCGCTGATTATGATCCTCGGACAATTTGGCGTTCAAACAGCAAGCTTGCTCGCAGTTCTTGGCGCTGCTGGCCTTGCGATTGCTTTGGCGCTTCAGGGCACACTTGGTAATGTTGCGGCCGGTATGATGCTGTTGATGTTACGCCCGTTTAGCGTTGATGAATTTATCAATGCGGGTGGACAGGTGGTGAAGGTTAAATCACTTGGTATGTTCGGCGCGGAATGCGTAACGCCTGATGGCGTTGAGGTGTTTATGCCGAATAATCAAATCTGGAATTCGGACATTCAAAACTACTCCCGCGCGGCCTATCGCCGTCAGGATCTGGAAGTGGGTATAGGCTATGATGACAGTATTGATACAGCGATTAAAGCCATTCAGAAAGTCCTTGATAAGCAGGACAGCATATTAAAAGACGAAGGGCATGAAGCCGTGATTTTTGTCAAAGCGTTCGGCGCCTCATCAGTTGATCTGGTTGTACGTTTCTGGTCGCTTCCTGCGGATTTTATCGGCTCGAAAAGCGAGCTGTTCAAAAGCATTAAAGCTGCGTTTGATAAAGAGGGGATTACTATCCCTTATCCGATGCGCACGCTCGAGATGGCGGATGGTTCCGCAGCACCTGCGGCGACCAAGAAGAAGCCGGCCGCTAAGAAAAAAGCTGCTTAGAAGATATTAAACTTACATATTAAAAAGCCCGGGCAAAAATTTGACCCGGGTTTTTTTATGTATCGAATTTTATTTTATTTTAAACGGCAGGTGCCGGCGCACTGAGCGCTTTTCCTGTTTCGTTAGAAGCTGCAAGTAAGCTTGTTAATAGGAAAGCCCCTGCGGCCAAAGATGCGGGTTGTAACGGCGCGGCTGTGAATGCTGTTAGTGATAGTAGAAAGCCATCACGGTCAATATTCTGTAGGCCTGTAACAATATTATTAAATGTGTCTGAAATGCTGCGCATAAAATCTCTCCCTTATTTGATTTCTTAGAATTTTTTATTTGTTAAGCTATTTATAGTCATAAAAATGAAGGCTGTCAAAGCAATCCGGAAATATGATCAGGCGTTAGTTTCAAAATCCTGCGCGTGAAAATATTGACCTGTTTGCGTGCATTTATCGCTGGCGAGCGTTAAAAACGCATCTGTAATATCTTCCGGTTTAGCCGGAGCATTTTCCCCTTGATAACCGCCGGGATAGGCGCCGCGTAGCATTGCTGTATCAACAAGACCCGGTGAAATCAAATTTACACATAAATTTGTTTTTGCCGTTTCTTTTGCATAGCAGGTCACCATGGCATTGAGCGCAGCTTTTGACGCGGCGTACGGCGCCCAGTAAGCGTCGGCCATTTCGGCCATGCCCGATGTGACAAAGATGGCGCGGCCGGCGTTTGAGGCACGCAGCAAAGGATCAAGCGTGCGTATGAGGCGAAAATTAACATCGACATTCAAGGTCATTGTGCGGCGCCAATCATCGGCGCTTAAATGCGCGAGCGGCGTTAAATCGCCAAGATAACCCGCATTTCCGACAACAATATCAAGCGCGCCGAAGCGCTGGGCGATAAGGGGGCCGAGGCTGTCGATTTTATCCAGATCCATGAGGTCTTGCGGCACTAAGGTTGTTTTGCCGCCCATCTCGCGAATCTCATCATCCAGAGCTTCCAGCGCGCCAATTGTGCGGGCGAGCAGAATGACATGCGCGCCTGCTTTGGCATAGGTTTTGGCAATGGCTGCGCCAATACCGCGTGATGCGCCTGTAATCAGGGCAATGCGGCCTTCAAGTGAAATTGACGAATTGGTCATGATTACCCTGCGACTTGTTCCTTGAAGTTTGAAACGCGCTTTGTATCATCCAGATTTTCATGATCAATAAGAGGAACCGGATAATCGCCTGTAAAGCAGGCATCTTCATATTGCGGTTGCTCATTATTGCGGCCTTTTTCGCCAAGAGCGCGGTACAGGCCGTCTATGGAAATATAGCTGAGCGAGTCGGCATTGATATATTCGCAAATCTCTTCCACAGATTTGCGGTGGCCTAAAAGCTCGCTTGTTGTCGGTGTATCAATACCGTAAAAGCAGCTATGGCGAATAGGCGGGGCGCAAATGCGCATATGAACTTCTTTGGCACCGGCATCGCGTACCATCTCGACAATTTTGCTGGAGGTCGTACCGCGGACAATCGAATCGTCTATGAGGATTATTGATTTTCCTTCGATAAGTTTGCGGTTGGCGCTATGTTTGAGTTTTACGCCAAGGTGACGAATTTGATCTGTCGGTTCAATAAATGTTCTGCCGATATAGTGATTGCGGATAATGCCAAGCTCGAAAGGTAAACCGCTCTCGCGTGCATATCCAATGGCTGACGGCGTGCCGCTATCGGGAACGGGAACAACGCAATCCGCGCCGGGCACAGGCGCTTCTCTGGCAAATTCTGCGCCGATATTTTTGCGGACTTCGTAAATAGAGCGTCCACCCATAAAGCTGTCCGGTCTTGAGAAATAAACATATTCGAAAATGCAGGGTCTGGGAGCAACTTTGGGAAATGGTGCAAAGGATTGTATGCCGTCCTGATCGATGATAATCATTTCTCCGGGGTCGATTTCCCTGACGAATTCGGCGCCGATAATATCAAACGCGCATGTTTCCGATGCCAGAATATATGCATCACCCAGACGCCCGAGCGACATAGGGCGAATGCCATGAGGGTCGCGAATGCCGATAAGTTTGCCTTCGGCGCACATCACTAAGGCAAATCCGCCCATAATATGCGAGACCGCATCAATTACGCGATCTTTTACGGATTTTTCCTCCGAGGTTGCGACCAAATGTACTATGACTTCGCTGTCACTTGTGGATTGGAAAATTGAACCGCGCTGCACTAGTTCACTGCGCAGTTTCAAGGCGTTTGTCAGATTTCCATTATGCGCAACGGCAAACCCGCCAAAATCCATATCCCCGTAGAGAGGCTGGATATTACGAAGGGAAGACTCACCTGTGGTTGAGTATCTGTTATGACCCAGCGCGATATGCCCTTTGAGTCGGTTGATCACTTCGGCAGAACCAAAGACAGACCCGACAAGACCGAGCGCTTTATGTGTATGGAATTCTTTGTTCTCAAAGGATACGATACCGCAGGCTTCTTGGCCGCGATGCTGCAAAGCGTGCAGGCCTAGCGCGGTCAGTGCCGCCGCATCTTTATGGCCAAACACGCCAAACACGCCGCATTCTTCATGGAGTTTATCGTTATCATAGGGCGTATAGTGGTGTGTCATTGTGTGCCTGTGCTGTGCCTTGTGTAAAAAGTGTGGCTGTATAAAAAGTCGCTTTTTATTCGTTTAGTTCGCTATTGTCATTGCTCTGGAATTGTTCGCGGATAATGGCGTCAAGCGCCTCTATATCTTCTTCTTCATAGCCAGTCGTTGCGCCCGATTCTGCATCGGTATTTTGGTTGTCTTTATCCGTGAGGAGATTAAGATTTTTCATTTGCTCGCGCGCTTTTTCACCAATTGTTTTTGTCGTTTTTTTGATCTGCTCATCTGCTTTTTCTGTGATGTTTGTTTTCGTTGATTTCGGCAATGCATCAAGTATGAGCTTTGAAGAAGATTCAACGTAAAGACGTGTTTTGCTGCCGCCAAACCAATCATCGCGCGCCGGTGCATCGGCTAGAATGTAAAACGGCATGTAAAGAATTGCGAGCAGCAAAAACCCCCTGAGAACACCAAAGATAACGCCGAGGGTTCTGTCGATAGGCCCCATTCCGACAGCGTCCACAGCTTTGGATATCATATGGCTGAGGAAGGACAATATGATGACGACAATAAAAAACAGACTGATATAGGCGATAGCAGGGGCAAGAATAGAAACAGGTATAATCCCGAATATTTTACCGCCGCTTTCGCCGCCAAGCATATTCAGAAGCATCGGGCTAAGATGTGGAGAGCCGTAAATCGCGGCAAGCGAGCCGCCGACAACCCCGAGGATTGTCAGTACTTCACGCACAACCCCGCGAAAGAAGGCGATGCCTGCGGAAATTAAAAGAACAGCAATTACTATAATGTCAAAAATCATGTGTTTTATAAATAGGCAAATTAGAGAGGATTTGCAAGCGCGATGTCGCGATTTTTATGCATATTCAACCATATTGTGCAAGGTTTGTTTCGTGGGATAGCATGGTAACGAGATCCATTACATTTTCAATTGTTCCGCACTTAATGTCTGTTTGGGGGGCTGCAGATTTCGCGCGTCCTTTTTTCTTTTTCTGTGTGGGTAAAAAGGCTTGGGTAAATCCAAGCTTTGAGGCTTCCTTGAGGCGTAAATCCGGCTGTGCAACGGGGCGGATTTCACCGCCGAGGCCAACTTCACCAAAAAATACGGCGCCGTGCGGCGTTGCGACATTTGTCATCGAGCTGATGAGGGCGGCGGCAACGGCCATATCGGCGGCCGGTTCATTAATACGGATACCGCCGGCAACATTGAGGAAAATATCGCGGCCGGAAAATTGAAGCCCGCAACGCGATTCAAGAACCGCAAGCACCATCGCAAGGCGGTTATTGTCCCAGCCAATGACAGCGCGGCGCGGCGTGGCAAGGCCGGAGGGGGCAACGAGTGCCTGAATTTCAACGAGCACGGGGCGTGATCCTTCAAGGCCTGCAAATACGGCGCTGCCTGCGACGTCTTGCTGGCGCTGCGCGAGGAAGATTTCGGACGGGTTTGCAACTTCGACGAGGCCGTGCCCTGCCATTTCAAAGACACCAATTTCATCCGTTGCGCCAAAGCGGTTTTTTACAGAGCGCAAAATACGGAATTGGTGGCTGCGGTCGCCTTCGAAATACAGCACTGTATCAACCATATGTTCCAATACGCGCGGCCCTGCGATTTGCCCGTCTTTGGTGACGTGTCCGACAAAGAGCACGCAGATACCGTGTTTTTTGGCGCTGCGGATAATTTCGTGTGATGATGTGCGCACCTGTGTCACCGTGCCGGGGGCGCTTTCGACATTATCGACATACATTGTCTGAATCGAATCTATGACGATTAAATCAATCGGATCGGCTTTGTTTTCCATTGCCGCCAGAATATCGCGTACATTTGTTGCTGCCGCCAATCTTACGGGCGCTTCTTCAAGCTCCAGTCTTTCTGCCCGCAGGCGCACCTGATCAATGGCCTCTTCGCCGGAGACATAGGCGCAGTTTATTTCCTTGTCTTTTTTCGCAGCTAGTGCGCATACGACCTGTAGCAACAGGGTTGATTTGCCTATGCCGGGATCCCCGCCAATTAAAAGCGCGGAGCCGGGCACTAGCCCTCCGCCGCAAACACGGTCAAATTCACCGATGGTTGTCACAAGGCGCGGTTTTTTTTCGCCGTCTTTCGATTTTAGCGAAGAGAAAGAAAGGCTGCGTCCTCTTGTTCCCCCGCTCAGACCTTTGGGCACTGCGTTTTCTGTAATCTCTTCGGAGAGTGTATTCCATTCCCCGCAGCCATCACATTTGCCGCCCCATTTATTATGGGTCGTGCCGCAGGATTGACAGATATAAGATGTTTTTGATTTAGCCATGCTTTAAATCTAGAGCGATTCAATGATCATGGCAATAGGCACGGTCGTAGAAGCATATAAGAAAACAAGCGTGATTTCAGTCAAACACCAGTTTGAGTGAAATTGTACCGAGCGACTGCGAGGCGGGCTTTGCCCGTAGAAAACAAGCGTGATTTCAGTCAAACACCAGTTTGAGTGAAATTGTACCGAGCGACTGCGAGGCGGGCTTTGCCCGTAAGAAAACAGGCGTGATTTCAGTCAAACACCAGTTTGAGTGAAATTGTACCGAGCGACTGCGAGGCGGGCTTTGCCCGTAGAAAACAAGCACGCTTAGCCTTCGCGCTGCAGCGCCCATTTAATTTCCGTGAAGTCGGATTCAATGTTGCCGTAAATTACGATTTGTTTGGTTTTACGCGGCGTTGTTCCTTCGCCAAGATAAATACTGTTTTCAAGCGCGAGATGCACGCCGCCCTGTTGAACAAAGCGCCATCCCGAGCCATTTTGTAGCCTGAGTAAGGCTTCTTGTCCGTCGCGGATTAAAGAGACGAGCGCGCGCGGGTGAAGGTGAAAACGAATGGCGTACTCATGCTGTTTTTGCAATCCGATAGAGCAGGTGAGTTTATCTTCGCCGCGTAAATCATGGCCATAGGCCCCCAAATATAAACGGCGGCGATGTGTAATGCCGTTCACGGGGATATAGCCGTCATGCGACATGTCAATGAGTGCTTTGTTGCGATTGTCTTCGCGGTGCACTGTAATTTTACGCGGTTTGCGGCCTAAATGACCTGTGGGTGTAATTTCGGCGGCGTTACGATCATCAATGATAAGAGTGTTGTGCGCGGCGGTGTTGCGCAAAATATCTTGCCATTTCGGATCGGTCGGGTGCGTGCCTGTATTTACAAAAATACGCTCTTTACCGTATGTGAACTCAAATGATAATGGCGCGGCATGTGTTTTGTTGTCATAGGGAAATGGCGGCGGCGCGGAGGCATCGACCATAAGGACGCTGCGCCCGACAGTCATGCGTTCAAATCCTGCGTTTGGCAGGCTTTTTAATGTTTTGCCGCGTGCATTGGCGCGTAGCAGAATTTCATCAAGCTCTTCGTTATGGCCTTCTTGTCCGCCCTGAAACAAGGCAAGGCCCTTGTCCGAGTAACGGAAGAACCGTAGGGCTTGCACCATTTTCTGGATGGTGTCTGCCATATGCACAGGAACAGGATAACCGCAACGCGCCAGAGCGTTTTGAATGTCAATATAAAGCTTAAGGGTTTTGCGCTGCGTTTCCGGACAGCGGCTGATATGCATGCCGTCGCGCAATATCTGGCGCTTGGTTTCGTGCTCCAGATGGTTAAGACCTTGCTCCAGCCAGTGCTCGTGATCCGCAAAGGCAAGCCCCGCATAAATCAAACCTTTTGCGGCAAATAACAGATCAATGCCGTAAAGTTTTTCTTCTGTGGCGGTTGTGCCGAGTGTGCGCGAGAGATGACGCGCCTGTTTTAAAATACAGTGGAGGACATCGTCTTGGAATTCATGGCCTGCTGTTTCGCCATAAAAACCAAAGCCGCCAATCCAGTTTGCAATACGCGCGCCTGTTAAGGCCGGTTTCCATGTCAGTGGATGCCAGTGGGCGTAATGATGAATCCAGTTGGCGATCATGTCACGCGCCTGATAACGGGCTATATTGCCGCTTATGGCCTTGAGGCCGCATAGCCATGAAAAGCCATGAATATATTGCACCCATACAGGCTGGTCTTCATCTTCGGTCCAGAGGGCATTTTCAAGGGGGTAGGGCTGGTCGGATAACATAAAATATCCATCGCAAATGGCTTGTCCGGCCTCAAGGTGTCCGGACCAGATATCTTGCGGTATTTTTTCATTCAGCCCGCAGACAGGCCCGCCAAGTGACCAATCATAAAAAGCGTTGCCATAAGTAATATGGCGCGCTTTGCGTTTGATATGATCGATTATATTTTTGTGCATCTTTGTTTAACGGGGACTGTGTGAAGTGAGAGAAGAGAGTGTTTAGTTATTGTGAATTCAGGCGTTTCGTATTTTTGAAATATTGTCGGCGTAGTGATCGGGGCCGTCTTTGAAAATGGCGGTTCCGGCGACCAGAACATTGGCGCCCGCTTTTTTCACAAGAGGGGCAGTTTCGGGCGTAATGCCGCCATCAACTTGAATGTCAATTTTGCGCCCTGTGCTATCTGCGATTGCGCGGGCTTTTTCGATTTTGTCCAAAACAGGAATAAAACTCTGACCTCCAAAACCGGGGTTAACGGTCATAATTAAAATAAGGTCAACCAGGTCAATAACATGTTCCAGCGCGTCAACCGGCGTTGCGGGGTTAAAGGCAATGCCTGCTTTTTTACCTGCAGCGCGAATGGTTTGTAATGTGCGGTGAATATGTTTTGAGGCCTCGATATGCGCGGTGATAATATCTGCGCCCGCATCGGCGTAGGCCTGTATATAAGGATCAACCGGATCAATCATCAGGTGAACATCGAAAATTTTGTCCGTGTGCGGTCTGGCCTTGGCAATAATGGGCGGGCCGAAGGTCAGGTTGGGAACAAAGTGTCCATCCATAACGTCAATATGGATGTAATCCGCGCCTGCTGTATCAATGGCAGCAATTTCCTCGCCGAGTTTTGCGAAGTCGGAGGATAGGATTGACGGGGCTATGATGGTATTTTCAAATGTTATCATGATAATTTTGCAAATAGAGAAGATGGTGAATACGCAGGTCTGCGTAACAAGAAATTACATACTATGCATAATCATAGCAAAAACAAAGGAAAATATCACCTCTTCTTTTTATTTTGATTTGGATTTAAGGCGAGGTGTTTTTCATATAAAATCTTTGACAATATGGTAAATATTGGCGTAATGTCAGGCCATGGCACTTTTTAGCTTCAACAAACGTAGACTAAACCGCGATTTTTTCGTTGCGCACTCGCCTGTGCATGCGGCTTCACAAGCCGTTGATGCGCAGCTTTCCGCGCTTGTAGAAGGAGCGGGTAACGATCTGCCGTTACAAGGCGTAGCGGTGTTTGCGCAGGATAATAAACGCACGGATGATGCAGCCGTTTTATCTGTGGTTGATAGTAAAGAATCCGACCCTGAGCATCGAAAATTTGTAAGCAAAAAAATACGTGACCGCCGTATTTCAATGCTTAATACCGCAGCAGGGCAAGCCATGATAGAGCGCAGCGAAGGCTTATC
>Ga0136600_1000374_pt1 | contig 24206 bp, 21 predicted proteins | sample AntRauMFilla2698_FD_104634 | JGI IMG/M metagenome (GOLD analysis project Ga0136600, IMG submission 104634) | Saline lake microbial communities from Rauer Islands, Antarctica - Metagenome Filla 2 #698 | ecosystem: Environmental > Aquatic > Non-marine Saline and Alkaline > Saline | place...
AAAAAATGGCGCCATATCTGCGCCCGCTTTATGATTCGCTGGGTGACCGCATGGGCGGCAAAAAAGTGCGCCAATATCTTGATGACGGCACAATCGAGATTGCGCCGGTCGGTTTTATGCGCGGCAGAACGCTCAATAATGCCTTTGTGGTCATTGACGAGGCGCAAAACTGTACTTATGCACAGATCAAAATGCTGCTTTCCCGTTTAGGATGGCATTCTACGATGGTCGTAACGGGCGATCCGGATCAATCCGATCTGCTTGATGGCATATCCGGTTTGGCCGATATCTCCAGAAAGCTGGAATCGAATCCCAATATTGCGGTGGCGCGACTCGGTCAAACTGACATTGTCCGGCATCCTTTGGTCGCCGAAATTCTGGAAGAGCTGTAAAAACAAGCCCGAAATCAATATTTTTTTCGCTCTGTACACCGCAGAATTCTGCGGATAAGCAAGATTGTTTCAAAAAAAGAAGAAAATTTATTTCTTTTTGTTTGACGGCGCGGGCGAATCGCGGAATCATGAAGACAATTCAAGACAACAGCACGGCTTCACGGTCGTAAAATTATCGCTCTAGCAAGGGTTTTGCGAGCTCACTGTCGGTCGGAATTCGGGTTGAAAGATCCGCGACTTTGGTCGGAAGTGCTTCTTCGGGGCGCTTTGCAGATGAAGAAGAAAGTAAGTTCCTCTTTGAAAAGGGACTTGAATTTAAGGAACCGGCAACCGTGTTCATCTGACCTTCGGGTCTTATGTAGGAAACCGGAGAGTTAAATTCAGGATTGATCTTTTCAAGAACATGGTTCTTGCGGTTATTTCGGTTCGCCGGAATAGCGGTGCGCTCGCAGCCCGCACTTGAAATATAGAGCAAGGTTTTGACCAAGGCCTGTTGCGTGTAGATAACGGTTAAACGTTATTTGCAAACCGTTAGTGACTGGTTGACCGACATCTTCGGATGTTAATCAACGAGTAAGTCTTTCGGATGGCAAGAGGGGTTTTCTCACGAAAGCCCCTCTTTGCTATTTGGGGTATAAAATAACGCATCGCGTTGTTTGCGACCTAGATCTTCTTCACTTCGCCCTCGCGCCAGCGCCGCATATTGCCCTGCACGGCCAGTTGCCCGTTATCGACCAGAATATAAAGACGCGCGGCGACATCTTGGGCGGAGCAATCCAACCCCGCAAATTCCGGCGCGTCAAACACCGCCGCGATAATGACATTGATCTTCACCCACTCACCGGTTGCGGTGGAGAGGATCAGGGCGTCGATTGTATCGTTTTGGTTGGTCATGGGGGTTACTTATAACGCCATCCCGCGCGAAGTCGAGGGATCTTTTTGAACCACGAAGACACGAAGGGCACGAAGTTTTTATCACTCTCGATGCGGCTTAGAAAAATCCTAATACTCTCCGTGTCCCGCCCCCCCCCAAGACGTTTTTATAATTTTTATTGACATAATATTATAAGTTGTGGTTTTATATCTTGGGTATTACAAAATTGGAGAAGAAAATGTTAAGTGAAAATGAAAAGCAAATTTTATTAACTATGCACGATCATTTAAAGAAACATAGCCTTTGGGTATATTTTGAAGAGGGTTCACATAGCTCAATACATAGTGATTACGCATATGATATGGCTTTTAATGGAGACAATCACTACGTAAAAACGTATGAAAAACGTGCTCATCTAAGTGCTATACAGCTTCAATTAGCAATGCATTTGGGTCTTGTCACAGATAGTATCTCGACTAGTATATCAAATGTAAGAGATATTCCAGATAGCATAAAACCCTATTTTGGATTTAAAGCGGGCGATGAAGAACAACATCATGCCTTCACATCAAACGAGCCCGGACGATTTGAATCAAGTTTAACACGTATGATTAATGCCAGACCTGAAAATCTTGAGACTAGCTTTAACGAACATGCCAAGTCTTTGTTTGAACCGGAAGAGGTTCAAATAGCTCAGGACTTGTGGAATGGGCTATTTCCTAAGGCCGAGAAACCTAAAACGAAGACTGGAGATCCTGCAACAGGAGATTTAAAAACTCTATTTGAGGGATTAGAAGGACTAGAGGCTGGTGATATCTATTATGGAGTGTGTAGAGATGGTAATAAAGGCCTAGTTGCACTTTTTGGTGAAGACGCACCTTACGGGGCACATGGAGATTACACTTCAGGAAATGAAAATAAACATGAACGCGCCCGTATCATAACACTTGATTGGTTAGACAAATATATAAAACATCACAGTGATAATACGAAGCATGGCAATGCTTACAGGCGTGCATTTAGTGCTTTGAAACAAGCGGAATTAGACGTCGCTGAAGGCAAAAAATCGATTATGGATTTTCCAGATTTTCATGAACAAGATATTGAAGCACGAGAACAAGCTCTTGGCATTCTTAGCAGCGCAAAAATTGAAGATACATTCACAGCACAACACGGCCAACCACAATCACCAAGAGCCGTTATATTTCACGATTCTGCAAATTGGACAGGATGTAATTTTGACGGATTTAAACCCCCAGAAACTAAGATCGCAAAAATGATCTGGAATGGTGGACAAAAAGTTTTAGGACTCTTCTAAGCCGCTTCCTCTTTTTTCTGCGCCGCCGCGAATTCCCGCACTTCCTGCGTGATTTTCATGGAGCAGAATTTCGGCCCGCACATGGAGCAGAAATTGGCGACCTTATGCCCCTCGGCGGGCAGGGTTTCATCATGCATACTTCTTGCCGTATCGGGGTCTAAGCTCAAATTAAACTGGTCATTCCAGCGGAACTCGAACCGCGCGAGGCTCAGCGCATCATCGCGGCGCTGCGCCCCCGGGTGGCCCTTGGCCAAATCCGCGGCATGGGCGGCAATCTTGTAGGTAATCACGCCGACCTTCACATCATCACGGTTAGGCAGCCCGAGATGCTCCTTGGGTGTCACGTAACACAGCATCGCCGTGCCGTACCAGCCAATCTGCGCCGCGCCAATGGCGCTCGTAATATGGTCGTACCCCGGCGCGATATCGGTGGTGAGCGGGCCCAGCGTATAAAACGGTGCCTCATGACATTCCTTGAGCTGCTTGTCCATATTCTCCTTGATGAGGTGCATCGGCACATGGCCCGGCCCCTCGATCATCACCTGCACATCATGCTCCCACGCGATTTTGGTAAGCTCGCCCAGTGTTTGCAGCTCGGCAAATTGCGCGCGGTCATTGGCGTCTTTAATCGCGCCAGGACGCAAGCCATCGCCAAGCGAGAATGAAACATCATAGGCCTTCATAATCTCGCAAATCTCGGCAAACTTGGTGTAGAGAAAGCTCTCGCGGTGATGATGCATGCACCATTTCGCCATGATAGAGCCGCCGCGCGAGACAATGCCGGTGATACGCTCGGCCGTATGCTGCACGAAAGGCAGGCGCACGCCGGCATGAATGGTGAAGTAATCCACGCCCTGCTCGGCTTGCTCGATCAGCGTATCGCGGAAAATTTCCCATGTTAAATCCTCGGCCACACCGCCGACTTTCTCAAGCGCCTGATAAATCGGCACGGTGCCCAGCGGCACGGGCGAGTTGCGCAAAATCCATTCGCGCGTATCGTGAATATCTTTGCCTGTGCTCAGATCCATAATCGTATCACCGCCCCAGCGCGTCGCCCACACCATCTTATCGACCTCTTCACCGATTGAGCTGGTCACTGCGGAATTGCCGATATTTGCGTTAATCTTCACCAGGAAATTCCGGCCAATAATCATGGGCTCGGACTCTGGATGGTTGATATTGGCGGGGATAATCGCGCGGCCCTCGGCCACTTCCTTGCGGACAAATTCCGGCGTAATAAAGTCCGGCAAATTCGCGCCAAAGCCTTCGCCGCCTTTATTATTATGAACTTCCTCACGCGCTTGATTTTCGCGGATGGCGATATATTCCATCTCCGGCGTGATGATGCCTTTGCGGGCATAATGCATCTGGGTCACGTTCTGGCCGGATTTCGCACGCAAAGGTTTATCCGGGGAGGCCGGGAATTTCTCATGCTGGATTTTACGGCGTGCTTGCTGCGCTTCATCCTTATAACCGTTATCCATGGGCTTTACCGCACGCGGCGCAACCTCTTCCACATCGCCGCGGACGATGATCCATTCGCTGCGCATCTTGGGCAATCCGCGCATAATATCAAGCTCGACACTGGCATCCGTATAGGGGCCGGATGTGTCATAGACGGTCAGACTCTCGCCATTAGTCAGCTCAATTTCGCGCATCGCGACTTTATGCTCGCCAACATAGATTTTCTTGGAAGCGGGCAATGCACCGCGCGTCACATCATTGGTGGACGGGCATACACCTTCGCTCTTCGCGCTTCGGTGCACAGGTATATGTGGGGTATCTTTGGGGGTCATGTTTTTCTCCTTTTTTGTTTCACCACTAAGGCACTAAGATTCAATAAGCTTTTAAAATGTTTCTTATTTTAAACTTGGTGTCTTAGTGGTTTAAAATTACAAATAGTATGTTTCTGCGATCATATCGCGGATTTCAAGGGTCACGGCGCAGCCATCCGGCGCCGCATTCTTCAACAAGCCATGCAGGGCATCACCATATTGTTTTTTGGTCGCCACATCGCGCCCTTCTAGAAGAAGAAGCGTGGCGTGCAGCATTTTTCCGTTCAAGCCTTGCTCGCCCACAACGGCATGATTGAGACCAACGCCGCGGGTTTTAATGCGTACTTTATCAATGCCCTGAGCAGCCAAGGCGTCATGCAGCGCCATAAGCAAATCAGGCACAACAGGCTCCAGCGCAGCAGAATATTCAACAATAATATGGGGCATTTTCGTTCCTTTCCCTTCGCCAGCATTATCTGGGCCGATATTAACCGGACAGGTTCAACGGGTACAATCTCAGCCCTGCTATGCAGAGCGCCCCGAAGGTTAATCTTTACTTTTGATGAATGTACACTTACATATTTATTAGAAATTCTCAAGGAAAGATAACGGATATGGATATTAAAAAACGTTTGCTGCGCACGCTTCTTCTGGCTTTTATCGGTTTGATTATTGGCGGCGGACTTGCCTATTACCAAATCCAAAATGACCGCCCAAACGCGCCGTTTAATACGTCACGCGACGCCGGCCCCGCGCCGGAAATGCCCGGTGTTAAAGTAGGCGGTGATTTCACCCTTACCGACCATCACGGCGAGCCCGCCAGCGTATCGGAGTGGAATCAGCATAAGCTCATCTATTTCGGCTTTACCTACTGCCCGGCCATTTGCCCGACAGAATTGCAAAAAATATCTGCCGTGCTGAACCGCCTGCAGGACGCGCAGGCCGTCAATATCCAGCCGCTTTTCATCACGGTTGATCCCGAGCGCGATACGGTAGCGGTTATGAAAGATTATATCTCGCTGTTTCATCCTGCTTTTGTCGGTATGACTGGATCGCCCGCAGAAATTGATAGCGTGAAGAAGCAATATAAGGTGTTCTCAACCAAGGTTGATGACCCGCAAATGAGCGAATATACGATTGATCACTCCAGCTATATTTACCTGATGAGCCCCGAAAACACGCTGATTTCCATGTACCGGATGGAAGATGATGTGGAGTATATTCTTGGTGATATGCGCGCGAAGGGCGTGATTTAATCTTCCAAAACGGAGTTCAGCTTCATCGCCAGCCCCATATTGCCCTTTACTTTAAGCTTGCCCATCATAAAGGCCATATTCGGGTCGCCCGTGCCGTTCAAAAACCCTTCGAAAACGTCCTTTGAACAAATCAGGCGCACATCTTCGTCGCCCTTATCCTCGCGGGAAATTGCGGCCGGGCTTTGCGTGCTATCAACATAAAGCAACCCATCATCGCCAAAATCAAAGACGGCCTTTGCTTGTAAGCCCGCCGCCATCGCCATTTTCTGTTTTATTTCGGATTCAATTTGATCAATGCTCATATCTTTATTATACCGCATTTCGCGCGCCAAAACATCCGCGAAATATTGAAAAACTAAAAAGATTGTCTGCGGAGGGGGTGAATGTTAATATTATCAAGAATTTATGCCACTCTCGGTGGCGAATCCCTTATATTTTTATCCTATGATTGACAATCGAACCATGAATTTTACATCAGCCCGATCTGCTCTGAAAACCGTAACGTGCCTTACGGCCCTTGCCTTGTTGCTTCCCGCGCAGGCGCAAGCGCAAAACACACCCAGCTTTGAGCCCACAAGCCCATGGAAAACCGAAAGCTCGGTTGCCACAGGCGGGGCGGGAAAGAATTGTGCAGTTTCCGCGCAATATGATAACGGCTTTATCATTAATATGGGCGGCGTAGATGGCAAAACCGAAATTGTCGGCGTGAATTTCCGCCAAAATGTTTTCGAGGCGGGCAAAACATATAATGTGAATATTGCTGTGCCCGGCGTAATGGACAGTCCCGCTGCCGGAACCGCGATTAACGCCAGCACATTGGGCATTGGCATTGCCGCGCAAAATGCGTTTTATGACGGCATAAAAGCCGCGCGGGTCTTTGATCTGTCGGTTGAAGGCAATGATTTCCGTTTCCAGCTTAAAAATTTCGGCAATGCCGCGATGTTCCTTGATACGTGCCAAAGCGAGAGCGCGCCCGCTGCGCCTGCCACGCCAACGGCCGTAATGCAGGTAAGCCGCGCGCCTGAGCCTGAAACTATTAACGATACCGCGCAAGAGCCTAAAATCGTAGCCGCGCCGCAAGCAGAGCCCGAGCCTCAGGCGCAGGAAACTGCATCCGAGCCGCCGCAAAGCTTAGTACAACCCCAAGAAGACGCGGCGGCGCCCGAAGCACAATTCGAAATGAAAGAAGCAAACACTCTGGCTACTGTTTCCAGCAGTCCGGCCACGCCGACTGCCATGCAGCGCCCGACCTCGCGCAAACGTTTCATTGACCAGCTGGATGCCAGCATGCGCGGCGAAGAGCCCGATATGCCGAGCGAAAAAGATTTGATAAAACCGCCGCAGGATCTGGTTCAGGATTTCCGCAATGATGTGGCAAATAAAAAGGCCGAAGCTGACGCGGCGATGGCGATGGCAATGGACATTGCCCCCGTAGAGGCAAAAGCGCCCGCGCCGCCGCCAGAACAAGCAGCGGCCATGAAAGCGGAAGCCGCCCCCAAAGCTCCCGCTATTGCCAAGGTCAGCACGCCGGTTTTAAATACCGGGCCGCAAGAACGCCCGACAGCACCGCCTAATAGCGCTGCCGCGAAAACTGCGCCGCCAGAGCGAGAGGGCGCGCCGGAAGACAATCAAAGCAATTCTATCGTAATGAATGACAAGCAAGGCCGCGCGCGCATTGTAATGACACCCGAGCCCGATGAGGTTGTTGAGGAGGCGTTCTTGCCAGGCTCCTCCATTAGGCAAACAACGGAAAGACGCAAAATGGAGGCCGACTTCACCGACCTTGCGCCGCCTGCTGTGCCGCCTGTTCCCGTATCGCGCTCCACAATGGCATCCACATCTACCAATGATGATCTGGGTCTGCGCAAACATATGCGCGAGCTGGAAGAAAAAGTGAGCGCGCTTGAGAGTGAAAACAAGCAGCTGGAAAGCGAGCTGGAATTTTCACTGGAAAGCTCCAAAGATGAACGCGCCAGCATTGCCGACCAGAATTGGGATTTAGAACGCGCAACCATGCTTTACCACGAGGCCGAAAACCAGATTAAGCATTTGGGAATGCAACTGCAAAAAGAACGCGCGCGTCATGAGCAAGAGGTGCGCGAGCTTGAGATGATGCTGTTTGATCCGGCCGTGACATCGCAGCAGCAACTTGCAAAGCTTGCTGCACTTGAAGCCGAGCTTGCCGCGCACGAGACAAAAATGGCCGATCAGCGCCGCATATACGAGGAGCGCATCCGCATCCTTGAAAGCCAGTCAGCCGCGAATTAGTCTACTTTTGTTTGACATAGAATTTTATAAGCTATACTTCTTAGGTATGGCTTCTAAAATAGAAACAGCGCTGAAAAATATTTTTTACTCTATGGCTTCTTGGAGACGAGAGCCCGTCGCTGAAGAACCGCGGCAGCCTATGGTTTATGGTGAGGAAAGAATCGATCCACATTCAGGCCAGCGCAAATTAGAAATTATGGATCGGCAAGGCTCTGGGCGCGTAGCAGGCTATGTTGAAATTTTGCCTCCTAGTTTTTTTATACGCTAATATTTTGCACGCTCTTAAAACTCGCCCGCCGCATGATCCATCAGCGTATCAGCCCCCGCCAGCACCATTTTAAAGCGCCCATCGGCTTCGGGTAAAACGCGCTGCATATAAAAGCGCGCAGTTTTGAGCTTGGCTTCATAGAAATCCTTGCCGTGAATACCATCGCCGGATTCTAATTTCTCCAGCGATATTTTCGCCATGCGCGCCCACATAAAGGCCAGCGCCACCAACGCGAATTGGCGCATATAATCCGTCGATGCCGCCCCCGCCTCATCGGGGTTTTTCATCCCTTTTTGGGCAATCATGGCGGTCGCTTGTTGCAACTTGGCAAAGGACTTCGCAAGCGGAAAAATAAATTCGCCCATTTCGGAATTGGCCTGATTATCCTCGATAAATTGCTGCACCGGATGGAAAAAACGCCGCAGCAATCTGCCAAAGCCAACGCTCATTTTCCGGCCCACTAAATCCAGCGCCTGAATACCGTTTGTGCCCTCGTAAATCTCGGCAATGCGCGCATCGCGCACATATTGTTCCATGCCCCATTCGGCAATGTAACCATGGCCGCCATAAACCTGCAGGCATTCATTGGACACCGCGCTGCCCATATCGGTGAGATAACCCTTCACGATGGGCGTGAGCAGCGCCACCAGATCATCGGCCTCTTTACGTTTGGCCTCATCGGCGTGCTTTTGCGAGATATCCAGATTCATCCCCGTCCAATATGCCAGCGCGCGGCCGCCCTCGGTGATCGCCTTGGAGCGCAGCAACATACGCCGCACATCGGGGTGCACAATAATCGGGTCGGCAGGCTTATCCGGCGCTTTCGTGCCCGTTAATGAGCGCATCTGCAAACGGTCTTTGGCATAGGCCAGCGCGTTTTGATAGGCAATTTCGCAAATGCCAAGCCCTTGCATACCCACGCCCAATCGCGCCGCATTCATCATCACAAACATGGCCTTAAGGCCCTTATGCGGCTCGCCGACCAGTTCGCCATAAGCATCATCAAAATTCATCACGCAAGTGGAGTTGGCGTGAATGCCCATTTTATGCTCGATCGATCCACATTTCACGCCGTTACGCGCGCCAATGCTACCATCTTCATTGACCAGATATTTCGGCACAACAAACAGGGAAATCCCCTTCACGCCCTCGGGCGCACCTGGCAAGCGCGCCAGCACAAGATGCACAATATTTTCGGTCATATCATGCTCACCGGCGGAGATAAAAATCTTGGTGCCGGTAATTTTATAGTTCTCGCCATCATTATCGGCCTTGGTTTTAATCAGGCCCAAATCCGTCCCGCAATGCGGCTCGGTCAAATTCATCGTGCCCGACCACACGCCTTCGATTAGCTTGGGCAGATAAATCTCTTTTTGCCGGTCACTTCCAAAATGGTGCAGCGCCTCATACGCGCCCTGACTAAGCCCCGGATACATGCCAAAGCTCATATTCGCCGAGCAAATCATTTCCTGCATAATCGTGTTGGCCAGAACCGGCATGCCCATGCCGCCATACGCGGGATCGCCGGATAATCCGCACCAACCACCTTCGGCAAATGTGCCATACGCATCCTTGAACCCTTTGGGCGTGGTCACTTCGCCGTCATCATAGGCGCAACCTTCCTGATCGCCGCTTTGATTAAGGGGGAATAAAACTTCTTCGCAAATCTTCCCGCCTTCTTCCAGAATTTGATCGGCAAGCTCCAGCGAGAAATCCTCATATCCCGGCAAATCGCCAAGCGTGCCAGCCTCCAGCAATTCATGCATGACAAAGCGGATATCGTCCATCGGGGGGGTATAAACAGGCATAATAAATCCTTTGTTTTCGCGGGTTTTACATCTTTTATTATAGCGCAATTTTGAAACAATTTGTTGTGAAAAAGCCAAAAAACCGCAAGACAAAAAGAAAGGCCGGCTGATTGGAAGGCCGGCCCGGTTTCTTTCAAAACCCTCTTTAATATTATGAAACCCTCTATCGTTTCATTTATTATTCATATTTTCCGCGCCGTAGCGCCAGAATTTCTTCGGCCACCTCTTGCGGGCTTTTCGAAGATATTTGCTGCTTTGCCTGCTCTGCGGCAGAATTTTGCTTTGCTTGCAGCGCCGCCGCAATTTTATGCAGCGTTTCCTCCCCGATAGATTCACGCGCCGCGCGCGCATTTTCCATTGCCCGGGCTTTAACAGCCTCTCTGTCCAATGGCTCGTTCGGATCGACGGCACCCTCTTTTTTTGCCGCTTGCCCTGTATTTTTGGCACTCTTGTTTTTGTCTTTGTTTTTAAATAATCCAAACATGAGACCAACTATGCCACAAAGATTTTAAAGAGAGATAAATTTTAGATTGGATTTTAAGTATTTTTTTATTGCATATCATAGTGAATGTACTGTATCTATATTTACGTAATTAAAAGGAGCTTTGTAATGACATTATAAAAAAGTAGTTTACCTAACATCCGGCATGACATAGACGTAGCTCTTCAAGCCGCTCGTTATTATGATTGTTGTCAAATTGATACGATAAGAGAAACTCTGGCAGAACACGGTCACGCTGGATTGGCCGCATCTATGCCGCGAGACTCGATTGCAGACACAAAAGCTTTTGTTTCCGCTGCATTATTAGATTCAAGTGCTTCTGGCAGCAGACTTTGCTGTGAATAAAATGCCAAGCTAGTAATTATTCTTTATGTTATTTCTCCTGATCGCATATATCCCCGCGCCGTAAAATAAAGCACAGCCGCGTTCAAGATATGCCAGGCGAAATGGCTACCCAGCGGGAAAGCCGCGCATACACTCATATCGATAGAGCGCAGCGCCATGGAAACGGCGAATAACGCCGCCGCACCGAGCAATATAAAACGCTCCCGCGCCGCATATTTCATATGCCAAAGCCCCAGCCCCGTGAGGAAAATAAGCGCCGGCGCATATTCCAGCGTCCCGTTCAGCCATTCACGCGGCAGCCCCATCATCGCCTGCATCAAAATCAAAAACGCCGCCAGCAGCGCGATGATACGGCTCCATGACAGCCGAATGCGCGCCCGCGTATAAAAGACAATAAACAAAATCTGATAGAGCAAAATCGGCAAAATATCGGCTATCATGGCCCATAGCGTGGCTAAGCTATGGAATAATGCGCTGCCGATCCCCATGGCGAAAGTCAGCGCGATCAACGTGCCCGATGAACGGGTCAGGGCGCCCTCATCCCGCGCCAGCTTCAGCGCCATAACTCCGGCAATGATAAAGGCAATATTGGTTAAGAAATTAACCGGCTCTGCCCAAAAACCTTGCTCCAAACGCTCGCAATATATGTCGATGTAGTTATTCATTAATTCCTGAGTGGCTTACCCGTGCTCAGCATATGCTCGATCCGGTCCATCGTGCCGTCATAGCGCAGGAGCTTCATAAATTCGGCCAGCTCTAACTTCAGCAAATCTTCCTCGGAAATAGTATCAAGCATATCGGTATCCCCGCCGGACAGCACTGTGGCCAGATGATCGGACACAACCACATCATGCGGCGTGGCTTTGCCGGATTTGCGCAAGTCGGACACGGCCATCTCCAGCGCGGTCTTGGCCGTCGCACCGGGCAGGCGGATTTCCTCGATTTTCTCCGGCGCAGTGTAATCTTTGGCCATCTCCAGCGCCCGCTGTTTGGCATCATAAAGCAAGCGATCACGGTTCATGCTGACGCCATCACTATGGCGCAAATAGCCGATATCGACCGCCTCATGTGCGGATTTCGCGACCGTGGCCACACCAATCGTCTCAAACGCTTTACGCACCGCGCCCATCGGCGTTGTATCAGGGCTGAACCACAAGCCTTTCTTATCAATTTTGGCCAAATCGCTTTTGAACTTGGCGCGCTCACGTTCTTGGAAACGTAAAATCATTTCCTTACAACCGCCCCAGCCCGGAATAATCCCGACGCCGACCTCGACAAGGCCGGTATAGGTTTCCGCATGTGCCTGCACCGCGTCAGAGGCCAGTAAAATCTCGCAACCCCCGCCCAGCGCCATGCCCGAAGGTGCGCTGACCATCGGGAAGGCGGCATATTTGAGATCCATGAAAATTTTCTGCCCCGTGGCGACGAAATTCTCGACCTGCGGCCACATGGAAATATTGATCATAAAGGCGGCAAGGCCCAGATTGGCCCCGGCAGAAAAATGGCTGGCCTCGTTATAAACAACGAGCGCTTTATAATCATCGCCGCCTTCAATCATGGCCTTGGTTTTGGCCAGCATCTCGAAAATCTGCTCATCGAACGTATTCATCTTGGAGGTATGCTCAAAACAAAGCACCCCATCTCCAATATCCCACACGGACGCGCTGGCATTTTTCATGACAGGCTCTTGAGCCAGCTTGATATCGCGCAGCAATAGCACACCATCGGGGCGTTTCACCGCGTGATATTTGCCGTCCGTGCCGAAATAGTGAAGCTGGCCGTCTTCGACCTTATAAAATGTTCCATCGCCGACTTTTTGCAGCATTTCGGGCACGGGCAATCCCGCTTCTTCCAATTGCTGCGCGAACCATTGCGGCCCCAGCGCATCGAGCATCTCGAACGGGCCCTGTTTCCAGTTATAACCCAGCTTCATGCCCTCATCGATATCATGCAGCGTATCGGCAATCTCGCCCACAAGCAGCGCCGCGTAAGATAGCGTCCCGCGCAGCACCGCCCAGGCATATTTACCGCCCGCACTATCGGTTTGCACCACGGCCTTAAGCCCCTTGCGCCCCGCATCAATGGCGGCATCCACAGCTTTATCGGCCTTTTTATAATGGCCTTCATCAAATTTTGCAGCATCAAGGCTCAGCGCCTGCTTCTCGCGCACACCTTTTGGTGCATCGGGGTTCAAACGGTAAAACCCGCCCTTACCTTTGCGGCCGGTATAGCCCGCCGCGATCATGTCATGCACAAATTTATGATCGACAAATAAATCACGATACGGATCATCTTTGCCCAGCGAAGAGAGCAGCGAATCCGAGAGTTTCGGCATTAAATCTATCCCGACCAGATCAATCAGCCCGAAAATTCCGGTTTTGGGAATGCCCACCGGCTTGCTCATCACCGCATCGGCCAGCTCAATCGGTACATTTTGCGCGACCGCTTCATTCACCCCGGCGGTCAGCCAGTAAACACCCAAACGATTGGCAATAAAGCCCGGCGTGTCGTGACAAGCCACCACGCCTTTGCCGAGTTTTTCATCACAAATATCGCGGATAATGGCGGCGGCTTTCTGATCGGTTTTCTCGCCCACAACCAGCTCCAGCAGGCGCATATAACGCGGCGGATTAAAGAAATGCGTAATCATAAAATGTTTGGCGAAATCATCGCTCTGCTCTTCCACCAATTTATGCAGCGGAATGGTCGAAGTATTCGAGGACACAATCGCGCCCTTTTTACGCACGGATTCGATTTTCTCGTAAGTCGCGTGCTTGATTTTCAGATCTTCCAGCACAACCTCGATGATCCAATCGCACTCACCCAGCAGCGCCAGATCGTCATCCAGATTGCCCGTGGTAATCATCTTGGCGTTGGATTTGCGCATGAATGGCGCCGGGTCGGTTTTCAGCATCCGCGCCACCGCGTCAGCCGCCAAATCTTTGTCTTTAAGCTTGATGTCCAGCAACACAACCGGCAGCCCCGCATTGGTGAGCTGGGCGGCAATCCCGCTGCCCATCACGCCTGATCCGATAACCGCAATTTTATTGATATTACTCATTTTATTCTCCCAAATTTTTAACCACAGCGATCACAGCGAATTCACAGGCGCGCTTAAAGCACAAATCGATGTATCCCGTTTTTGATTAGTTTTTCATTAAAATTAACGAGATATCCCAATCTTGATCCATTAATTTTTATATAAGTAATAAGCTGCGCGTGATTAGGGTCGTCAAGCTCATAGCGCCCCTGTGTTTCTTCTGTGGCCCCTGTGGTGAGTGCCATCTATACAGCCTCCAGCACCGTGGCGATCCCCTGTCCGCCGCCGATGCACATCGTGGCCAGCGCGGTTTTGCCGTGTCCGTTCGCAATAAGGCTCGCCGCTTTGCCGGTTATGCGCGCGCCGGACGTGCCCAGCGGATGACCCAGCGCAATCGCGCCGCCATGCAAATTCACTTTGCCGATATCCGCGCCCATTTCTTTAATCACTGAAAGCCCCTGCGCCGCAAAAGCTTCGTTCAGTTCGATCACATCAATATCGCCAAGCGTCATGCCCGCGCGCGCCAATGCCTTATTACTGGCCGGAACCGGGCCAATGCCCATAATTTCCGCCGCGCAGCCCGAAACGCCTACGGATTTAATCCGCGCAAGTATCGGTAATTTATGTTTTTTGGCATACTCCTCGGACGCCACCAAAACCGCCGCCGCGCCATCGGTAAGCGGCGAGGAGGTCGCCGCCGTCACTGTGCCATCAGCCAGAAAAGCGGGCTTCATCTCCGCCAGCTTCTCGACATTACTATCCGGCCTGATTGTGCCGTCTGTTTTTACATCGCCAATCGCCACTATTTCCGCGTCAAACAAACCATCTTTGGCGGCTTTGGCGGCTTTATGGTGCGACGCCACCGCAAATTCTTCCTGGCTGGCGCGGTCAATTTCATATTTCTTGGCCAGATTTTCCGCCGTCTCGCCCATGCCCATATAGGCCTCTGGATATTTCGCGTACAGCGCCGGGTTGGGCATCGGATTAAACCCGCCCATCGGGATGCGGCTCATTGATTCGACTCCGGCGGCGATATAAACATCCCCCGCGCCCATGGCGATATAACCGGCCGCATTATGAATGGTAGTCATGGAGGAGCCACAAAATCTATTCACCGTTGCTCCGCCCACCGATATTGGCAAGCCGGCAATATTCACGACAAGGCGCGCAATGTTAAAGCCTTGCTCGGCCTCGGGGAATGCGCAGCCCATCAGCAGATCTTCGATATCCTCTTCCTTGACGCCCGTTTCATCAACCAGCGCCCGCACGACCGCAGCCGCCATATCATCGGGGCGTATTTTGGCCAGATCGCCCTTATTGGCGAAATGCATCGGGGAGCGTTTGAAGCCGCAAATTACAATTGATTTTTCCATGTTTGAATTCCCTTTGAATTATTCGGGGGGTGAGATCGATAAATACCCCTTACTTTACAATTATACACGGGCGGGGTCTACATAAGTTATAAGGTGTTTAATATAGCGCAAAACATTCCATTTGACAGGAACCGAAATTTCGCGTTATTGACCCATTACAACACATCTTAAAATATGCCCGAATCCCAAGGAGAAATACACATGTCTGCATCTGCTGATATCAGAGGTTTAAAACGCGTTTGCGCCGAGTGCGGAAATCGCTTTTACGATATGAATAAACGCCCGATTCTTTGCCCGTCATGTAGCACGGAGTTCACATTCGATGCCAAAGTGAAAAACCGCAAAAAAGCCGAGGCCGCCGCAGAAGAAGCGAAAAGTCAGGTTACCAAGAAAACCGCTAAAGACGAGGATGACGAGGACGAGCTTGAGGAAGACGATGATGATACACAAGTCATCAGCCTTGATGATGTAGAGGATCCCAAATCTGACGATGACGACGATGAGGAAGACACACCCAAAGCCGATCTAGATCTGGATGATGACGATGATATTGATGATCTTGATGTCGATCTTGATAATGATCTGGACGAGCCGGACGCCGATCTGGACGAAGATGATAAAAAAGCCGATAGCGGCGATGATGATTCTAAAAAAGACTCCTAGAATTTCGTGACATTTTACGCCATTGCCCTGAGCCTGCCTGCCGGTCTTTGTGAAGATCAGCTTGCGGTTTTGGGCGGTGCGCTTGAAGATATTTGCCCCGCCCATGTCGCCCGGCGCGCCGACAATGACAAGAATAAGCCATGGCTTTTGACGTGGTATTGTCAGGATGAGCCGCAAAAAAACCAGATCATAGCTTTGCTGCAGGCGGCCATAGATGCCGCCGCGCTTCCTGATATTGATCTTGGCACCCTCACCATCAATAAAGCCCAAGACGAGAATTGGCTGGAGAAATCCTACCAAAGCTTTCAACCCTTCACCGTCGGGCCGTTCTTTATTTATGGCAGCCATTATGAGGGTGACATTCCCGCCGAACAAACAGGCTTGCAGATTGATGCAGCCACCGCCTTTGGCTCGGGCGAGCACGGCACAACCAAGGGCTGCTTGATGGCCATGTTGGATTTAAAAAACCAAGGCGTGTGCCCGTGGAATATACTGGATATGGGCACGGGCAGCGGCATTTTGGCCATTGCCGCGTGGAAATTGTGGCAAACACCGATATTGGCCGTGGATATTGACGAAGAATCTGTGCGCGTGGCCAAACATCATCAGGATTTAAATGGCGTGAAAGATTCCGCCGCCGCGCTAATGTGCGCGCAGGGCGATGGCTTTGCCGCGCCGTCAGTTATCCAAAAGAAACCCTATGAGCTTATCATTGCCAATATCCTCGCCGCGCCCCTCAAAGAGATGGCGGCAGATATGAAAGCCGTGATGGATGAAAATGGCTATGCGCTGCTCTCGGGCATGCTGAACCGCCAGGCCGATGAAGTGCGCGCCGTTTACGAGGCGCAGGGCTTTGTCTTTAAGAAACGCTATGATTTGGGCGAATGGTCAAGCCTTTTGCTGCACAATCCGGCTCTTTAGAGCACTTAAATATAACAGCACAAAATAAAACATATAAAGCTCCTGCACCTCGCTCACGCGCGTGAAGGGATGATAATCATAAAGCTCGCCGGCCTTTTCGATTATTTGGGGCACCACCACAAATAACGCAACCAGCACAAGGCAGCGGGGCGGATATATCAGCCAGAATTTCTGCGGTAATTTATGCGGCGCCCATTGCTTGAGGGCCGGAATAATAAGGCCGCCGGTAATAATGCCGATCAGCAATAAAAGCCGCGGCTTTTGATCCAGCCATGAGGATGTATTGTGCAAATTCGTCTCGCCCTGATCATTCACACCATGCCAATATTCCGATGTTGTCCAATCAAATACATGCTGACCCCAGCTAATTTCCTCGCCTGCCACATATAGGCAGGAAAGCGCCGCCAAACTGACCCAAAAGGCCAAAAACTTATCGCGGGAAAAATTAATGTTGGGCAACGTGGTTATGGCGACCAGAAAGGCGAAAGAGATCACCAGAAATTGCAGCATTTCATGCGGCCCGCTTTCCGAATGCAAGGCTCCCAAAATATCGCGCGGCGCATGGGTTTCAATGAGTATTTGTACACCAAAAGCAAGAAGCGGGACAAAGCCCCACCACACAACATCAATAAAATAATCGCGCTTTGCCATCATGAAGCCAAGTTTATTCAACCGTTACGGACTTGGCAAGGTTGCGCGGCTGGTCAACATCTGTGCCCTTCACCACCGCCACATGATATGACAGAAGCTGTACGGGGATAGCGTACGCAATTGGCGCCACGAACGGGTGAACCTCGCCCAGCGCCACCGACCATGTCGCGGTATCTTTCAAAATATCGGCGCCCTTTTCATCGGAAATCAGGAATACTTTGCCGCCACGCGCCACGGTTTCGCTGATATTACTGGCGGTTTTCTCGAATAACGGATCATTACCCGGCGCAATCGCAACCACAGGTACATTATCATCAATCAGTGCAATCGGCCCGTGCTTCATTTCCCCGGCGGCGTAACCTTCGGCGTGAATATAGGAAATTTCCTTGAGCTTAAGCGCACCTTCCAGCGCAATCGGATAAAGGCTGCCGCGCGCCAAATACAGTACATCGCGCGCCTCGGCCACCTCTTTGGCGATCTTTAAAATCGAGGCATCATGGCGCAAAATATCGGCGGTAATTGTGGGGACATGACGCAGCGCCTCGCTCATTTCATGCTCGCGCGCCTCATCAATCGCGCCTTTGCCGCGCGCCGCCGCCAACGCCATACACGCCAGAGTTGTAACTTGCGTTGTAAAAGCCTTGGTCGAGGCCACACCGATTTCCGGCCCCGCAAGCGTATGAAGCACCAAATCGGATTCGCGCTCTATCGTGCTTTCGATCGTATTGACGATAGACAGGATCGCCTGCCCCTGCGACTTGCAATAGCGCAAAGCCTCAAGCGTATCGAGCGTTTCCCCCGATTGTGAAACGAATAGCGCAAGGCCGCCTTCGGGCATTGGCGCTTCACGATACCGGAATTCCGAGGCCACATCAATCTCGCACGGAATACGCGCAATTTGCTCGAACCAGTATTTCGCAATCATGCAGGCGTAAAAGGCTGTGCCGCAGGCTATGAGCGTAATGCGCGGCGCCTTGATCATGGCGGCCAGCACATTATCAGGCATTGAAATTACGCCCGTTGACGGATGCACAAAGCTATTAAGCGTATCGCCGATCACGGCGGGTTGCTCGTAAATTTCTTTGAGCATGAAATGTTTATATTCACCCTTGCCCGATGTTGCGCCGCTTTGGGCGGTGATACGTACGGGGCGCTGTACGTCTTTTTCGGCGCCGTTATCATTGACGTACACCCGCGCATTTTCCTTGCTCACAACAACGCGGTCACCATCTTCGAGAAAACAAATTTTCTTGGTGAGCGGCGCCAGCGCATATGAATCCGAGGCTACGAACATTTCCCCATCGCCATACCCCACAGCCAGCGGCGTGCCCTGACGGCAACCAATCATCATATTATCCTCACCCGCAAAAATCAGCACCAGCGCAAATGCGCCTTTCAAACGCGCAAATGCCTTATTGGCCGCCTCATACGCACTGGCTCCCTGATCCATATAATGGGTCACAAGATGCGCAATTACTTCAGTATCAGTATCGGTTTCAAAGCGGCATTGATGCTGCTCCAGCTCGGTCTTGAGCGCGGCATAATTCTCGATAATCCCGTTATGCACAACCGCAACTTTTTCCGTCGCGTGGGGGTGCGCATTATCCTCGGTCGGGCCGCCATGCGTCGCCCAGCGCGTATGGCCAATGCCGACAGTGCCCGAAAGCGGCGCCTCTTTCAGGCGCTCCTCTAAATTCACCAGCTTGCCCTTGGCACGTACACGTTCAATACGCCCGTCATCTTGCAATGTTGCAATGCCCGCGCTGTCATAGCCGCGATATTCCAAACGGCGCAGACCTTCAACCAGCCGTGGCGCCGCCTCTTCTTTTTCGCTTAAAATTCCTATAATTCCGCACATGGAGACATCCTATCCTAGCGGTGAAAAACCGCAAATCACAAAAATTTGCACAATGTTGCAAAATATTTTCAACACGAAGTTAAGAAGCAGTGCGAAACGCCTATCGAGACTGCAATATCCATCACCATAAGCAGCTTCGCGCCTCTTCATTGCTTCGTGTTAAATTTTATTTGGAAGAGCGCGCATCTTTCATCTTGCGAAAACGCGCCACCCAGCCCTCTTTGATTTTGGAATCGGCGCGGCCCAGCGCTAGCGCACCATCTGGCACATCCGCGCTCACCGTTGATCCGGCAGCGATATATGCGTCTTTGCCAATACTGAGCGGGGCGATCAAATTCACATTCGTGCCAATCATGGCATTGTCGCCAATCAACGTTTTGCTTTTATTAAACCCGTCATAATTGGCGGTAATTGCCCCCGCGCTGAAATTAACGCCCGCGCCCATTTCGGTGTCGCCCACATAGGAATGGTGGCTGATTTTACTGCCATCACCAATGGTTGAGCGATTAATCTCCGCGAAATTTCCGATCTTGGCTTTTTCGCCGATCTCGCTGCCCGGGCGTAATCTGGCGAACGGCCCCACTTGCGCGCACACCTTGATATGCGCCCCTTCAATATGGCTGAATGCCTTAATATGCGCGCCCTCATCGACACGTACAGCCGCCCCGAAAAACACATCCGGCTCGATCACCACACCCGCGGCAATTTGCGTATCATAATGGAAATAAACGCTGTCGGGGCTAATCATTGTCACGCCGTTTTTCAGCGCCTCCAGCCGCAATGCTTTTTGGATCATACCTTCATGCACGGCAAGCTGCGCCTTGTCATTCACGCCCCACGGCCCGTCCCACGGTATGGTGGTGAGATACGTTTTTACGCCGTCTTTCGCGGCAATTTTCGGCAAATCCGTCAGGTAATATTCACCCTGCGCATTATCATTGCCTATCGCCGCCAACCATCCGGCCAGCTTATCCCCGGGCAGCGCGTAATTACCCGCATTACACAGGGTGATCTGGCGCTGCGCATCGCTGCAATCTTTCTCCTCGACAATTTCGGCCAGCGCGCCATCATCATCCATTACCATGCGGCCCAGCCCGTGCGGGTTTGCCGTTTGAAACGCCAGTGCGCTCACGCCGTTTTGGGCAACCATTTGCTGCAAAGCGCTAATCGGCACAAAGGGCTCATCGCCCATCAAAACCAAAACGCGACCATTGAAATCGCCAAGCGCGGGCATCGCCGCCTTAAGCGCATCGGCGGTGCCGTTCTGCTGCTGCTGCACCACGCATTCAGGCTGCTGTCCATCTATCTGTGTATTTGACTGTACGTGTGTACGTACATAGTCCATATCCGGCCCGATCACGACGATAACCTTCGCCGGATTGAGCGTTACGCAGCTCCCGAGCAACCAGCTAATCATGGGCTGCCCTGCCAGCGGGTGCATCACCTTGGCAAGCGGCGATTTCATGCGCGAGCCCTTGCCCGCCGCCAGTATAATAATTGCTAAATCTTTGGTATCACTCATTTTATTCCCTTATTGTTGCGATCCTTATATCGCCCCCATTGTCATTATGACTCTCATATTTTGCGAGCTGCATAAACAGCGCGCCATAATCGGTTTTTATCAAAATCTTGATCGGCACAGCAGGGCCGCCGGGCTCTAACTGCGCGACCCATACGGTTGGCATTGTGCCTTTATCGCGGCCTTGCTCCTGAATAGACATCCATCCGCGCGGCTTGTTATGCCAGCGCCCGCCCGCCGGTTCAACCTCAACCGTGCATTTGGCCGCCACCCCTTCAAACACATTGTATTTCACAGGCTTAAGCATCTCTGCGTCTTCATTCTTGAACGTCATTTTAAAGCGCCGCTTGCCATCAAAGACCAGCGATTCTCCGCTACATTCGCCGACATCGCGGACATTTTCAAACACCATGAACGCAGCAGTCAGCACATCGGTCGTATCTTTGGTTATATCCATCTCGACCGTGCGTTTTTTACGCTTTTTCTTGAAATCTTTCACATAGAGATTTTGAAAACCGCCATCTTTGGAATAATTATATTCCTTAATCTCTTCTTCTTCGCGCCACACAGACACAGATTTATGCAGCTCGGGCCGCCAATCATCCGCGCTGACGCGCCAGCCATGTGTTTCAAAACTGCCCGACCATGGAGCAAGAGAAGCCAAGAACCCGCGCGTTTGCGCGTTCATTATCAGGCTGTAGCGCCCTTTTTCGCGCGTATCGACATCAATTGCCGCCTCAAGCACATGAATGCCCCCCGCATATACATCATATGTCAAAGTGTGCTTTTCACTCGCCTGCGCCGGTATGCCTAGCGCCGCAAAGCTAAGCGTAAATACCGCTAAATGTAACAATTTCGCCATTTGCATTTTTCCCCAATAACCCTTCTTTGAATGTTTTAACGCCCTTTGCGCTTTCTTCGTTAATGCCGCCAAGGTCAAAATCCCTGATGCCCCTGTCTTTCAATTTTTCTAGCCCCTGCCACAGTAATAAATTCTGCGCGCCCATTTCGCGGCCTTTATCCCCGCACCACCCTGCCTGATACGTGGCGCTGCCCCCGTGAACGGGGATCATCACACCCGCCACAGGCTCGCCGTTTGTATCCAGCGCGCGCCCGATCATTACCCCGCCGATCATACCATGTTTTGCGGCAAAAGAATGGCCCAAATGCCGCAGAAATTTGGCACTGGCGCCGCGATATTGCCGCGCCGCCTTATCTATCGCATAAATCTGTAAAAACCACGGCAGCAGCGCGCCGGTATCGTCCCATTGCACCGTAAGATCGCCGCGCTCTGCGTGCCTTTCGGCCTTATTCAAAACACCGCGCCAGTTTTTCTTTAAACCCGCGCGCAAATCATCAATATCTTTCGTAAGATCCAGCCAAATCGTTTCATAAGCCTGGCTGTTTTCGCGCGGCTTTAACCCTGCGCCTATCAAGCCTTCACGCGCACCGCCCGCGGGAATAAAGCGCCGCTTGCGCCCAAGGCGCGCCGGAAATTGCCGGTTTATCTCGCGCCAAAAAGCATGCACATGATCCACCTTGCCGAACCCATCAAACCATAACGGCCCGCAATCAATAATCACCGCATGAATGAGCCCCGCCAGAATGCCCGCCTCCATCAATTGCACCAACCCCGCCTCGGTGCCATCAACACTAATCACGCCCCAGCGCGGTCTTTGGCCATAAATCTTTGCGGCGGCCAACGCATATTCATGGCTTTGTGTGATCGGCGCGCGCGAAACCGCCTGAAATTTGCTATCCCAGCTTTGCTTGTTCAGATTATTCCATGAAATATCGAGTATCATCTTACTGCCCATATTGATTTGCGCCCCGTTCTATGGTCAATTCGCATTAGCTTTACAAAGGATAAAACGATGAGCAGCCAATTAGAAACAATTATTAATGATGCATGGGATAATGCAGGTGAACTTTCCACAGACACAAAGGGTGAAATACGCGATGCGGTCGATGAAGCCCTGAATATGCTCGATAGCGGGCAAGCGCGCATTGCCGAAAAGGGCGCCGGTGGTTGGCAGGTTAATCAATGGCTGAAAAAAGCGGTGCTGCTGTCCTTTCGCCTGAACCCGGTGGATCTAATCTCCGGCGGCCCGAACGGCGCGCCATGGTTTGATAAAGTGCCCAGCAAGTTCGAAGGCTGGAGCGAATCCGAATTCGCCGCCGCAGGTTTCCGCGCCGTGCCCAACTGCACCGTGCGCCGCAGCGCCTATATCGCCAAGGGCGTGGTGCTCATGCCCTCATTCGTGAATTTGGGCGCTTATGTCGATGAAGGCACCATGGTCGATACATGGGTCACCATCGGCTCTTGCGCGCAAATCGGGAAAAACTGCCATATTTCCGGCGGCGTTGGCATTGGCGGGGTGTTGGAGCCTTTGCAGGCCGGCCCCGTGATTATCGAGGATAATGTCTTTGTTGGTGCGCGCTCCGAAGTGGCCGAAGGTGTGATTGTCGAAGAGGGCGCCGTGCTCTCTATGGGTGTGTTCTTGGGCGCTTCTACCAAGATTATCGACCGCGAAACCGGCGAGGTGCATATGGGCCGCGTTCCGGCCTATAGCGTGGTTATTCCGGGAACCCAGCCCGGCAAGCCTTTGCCCGATGGCTCGATGGGCCCCGGCCTTGCCTGCGCCGTGATTGTGAAAAAAGTGGATGAGCGCACGCGCTCTAAGACCTCAATCAATGAGCTGCTGCGCAATTAGAGCGCTCTAATATATTAAACACCACCCGCCAGTTTTCATATTTTCTTGCAATTTATGGGAAATATCTGCTAAAAGCTCTCTTATAAGAGGTTTTAGCAATGAAATTACTTGGAGAGTGGGGCCCCGTAGCAGATCCTGATACAGTTTTTCTGTCTCAGGAATCTCTTATTGAGGCGCAAGAAAAAGAAGAATCTCTCAGGCGCTTTTACAAAAGTCCCTTTGGTGATGAACGTCGATGGTGGCGAGCCGAGTTTAATCTCGACTATTTAAGACAATTTAAAAAGCCAGGCTCCAAACGCAAAGACGGAGTAACCGAAAACATCTTGCATGAAATTAATCCCTGTTTATTAGATCGAGAATTGCTAAAAGCTGGCATTCTTCCGGAAAAAGTAACTCAACAAGTAAAAACTTACGTGAACACAAGCGGAATGCTTGAAGGCCGTGTGGAAGAAATACCTGAATATGGGCAATCCATTGAACATCTATTTTGCGATAGAAAAGCACATGATTTAGATGAAGATTTTCCAGAGGTAAACGGCACAACTTATCAAAGATACATGCGAGAGCGTATCGAAGACGAAGATGGAATTTCAAAGGCAGAAAAAAAACTGATACATGAAGAAGTGGCTTGGGGTGACGCGTCCTTAAAAGCTCTGACATT
>Ga0136600_1000376_pt1 | contig 24180 bp, 27 predicted proteins | sample AntRauMFilla2698_FD_104634 | JGI IMG/M metagenome (GOLD analysis project Ga0136600, IMG submission 104634) | Saline lake microbial communities from Rauer Islands, Antarctica - Metagenome Filla 2 #698 | ecosystem: Environmental > Aquatic > Non-marine Saline and Alkaline > Saline | place...
AGGATAACTGGCAAAACTTTACTGAGGGCTTCGACTTCTTTTTTAAAGGAGTGAAATTTTTGAAAGGCTCCTCCGAGAATTACAAGGGGGGCAACATCCTTAAATTTTTCATCAGCAAAAGCGAGGTAATTTACTTTCCAGCCACTATTTAATTCACGCGTTAGGTGTGACTGAAGATCAATTGCTGAAAACAAATTGAATCTCATAGTTCCCTGTCCCCTGGATTCATAATATGCATAGTGCATAAGAATCTGCAGGATATCTCCCGCACAAAGTCATATCATGGGGTGGTGAATAATCAAATTGCTTTTAAGCAATTTAACTTAAACATGATGACAACCTGTTGAAGATCATTAAAATCAGTGACTTGAGTAGGTTTGAAAGTGAAAATTATTCGGCTGCGCTGCAGCATGTGGGGACATGATCATCTATCTCTTCATTAAGCTCTGTCATGAGATCTTCCCTCTCTTTTGTGCTTGCACCAAGGGACATGATGAGAGTTTCAGGTAAGGAGGGCTCATTCAAGGTAACTTCAATACCCATCTCTTCAAGCTCGTTTGCGTAATCAAAGGCTTTGTCTCTGTCTTGAAGATCAAATGACTTAAGAATCTGGCCTGCAGCGTCCTTTATACTGATTAACTTCGCTAATTCGCTGTCCACAGCTTCCCTCCAGAAGGTCACGGGTATTGACACTAAACTGGGTGCCTATTAAGGTCCAGCTTATCAAATTTTAAGGTTTTTGTAGTATGAAAAAAGTATTTATTGTCGAACCAGAAGCTGCCCTGCGCAAGGCGTTCGAGCTAAAATTTGGCCACGATTTTCTCTACTCATTAGAGGGATTCGAAGACTTTGGCTTTCGTGTCGCCGATTTCGGACCAGATATTCTTATTGTATCTTGTAAGCTGGCTTTTGAAGAAAATAAAAAAAGTGTAGAGGAGTACCTAAAGAAAGCGGATGCTCTTTGTCTGACCTTAGGCTTTCCTAGGGAAATTGAGCAAGCTCGGGCCATGGGATGGGATTATCCGGCTCTTGAATTACCACTTAACTTTTCTACTTTAGTAGAAAAAACTCTTTCTTATACTTCGGATTAGTAAGGTTTCGTATTAAAATAAAGGCTATGGATAGAGATCACATGATGGTTTATGTTGGCATTGGCCTTGTTGTCATTGTCTTTTCTTTGGCGCTTTATTTTAGAAGTGGAGCTTTTTAGCTCTTAGCTTTCTTTAGAGAACTAAAGAGACTCCTTATTTTGATAGTGTTCACTATCTTCTGGCTTTAACACAAATGGGATTAATCCGAGTTGGTTAAAGATAAAGTCAGGGACCCTTACTCTGTAGAAAATTCCCTTTTCATGATTACTTGTTTTAATAATATTCGTCTTAGAGGCAACAGAAGAATGTGCTGCACCTTCATCATAGGGCACAAAGAGATCGTATTGGTCTTGTTTCTCTAGGAAATAGTTGATCACATCTGAGCGGAGGTTTCTCATATCATCATCTGAAAAGGAACTTACGACATATGAGTTGGGGTGAACTCTCTTAATGATTTTTGCTTTAATGGGATCGTTTAAAAGGTCTTTCTTGTTGAAGACAATAACCTTTTCTTTCTCTCCGACACCGAGTTCAGCTAAAACCTCTTCGGTTACTTTTAAATGTTTTTTGTAGTTCGGATCAGAAATATCACAAACAATAATGAGAAGGTCTGCTTCTAGAGCTGACTCAAGAGTTGTCTTAAAGCCATCGATAAGAGTATTCGGAAGGTTTGAAATAAAGCCAACAGTATCAATCAAAATCATTGGTGGATGGGTATCTGGATTTAGAGTTCTAAAGGTAGAGTCAAGAGTGGCAAAGAGCTTATTCTCTTCTTTTATATTCACTTGGCACATTCTATTCATTAAGGAGGATTTTCCTGCATTTGTGTAACCTACCAAAGCAGCAGTAACCGCCATATTCTGTCTTTTCTTTTTCTGCTGCTCTCGAGATTTTGCGAGGAGTTTTAGCTCCTTTTTGTAAAACTCAATACGTTGCCTAATAATACGACGATCAAGCTCAATTTGCTTCTCGCCCTCTCCACCTTTAACTCCAACTCCACCTCTTTGACGCCCAAGGTGAGTCCAAAAACCTGAAAGTCTAGGTAACATATATTGGAGTCTTGAAATTTCTATTTGAATTTTCGCGTCTCTTGTTCTCGCATGACGAGCAAAGATTTCAAGAATCACATGAACTCGATCAACCACTGAGAGACCTGTTATTTTACGAATATTTCGAATTTGACTGGCCGTAAGTTCAAAATCAAAAACAAGAAGAGTTGAGCCCTCGTCTTTGGCTTTGGTGGCGATCTCCTTAAGCTTCCCGCTACCTAGAATTGTGGCGGGGTCTAAACTATTTCTTGTTTGCACATATTGATAGCCCGCAGGAATCGTAAGAGTTCTAAGAAGTTCTCTTAATTCGGTTAGAGAGCGTCCAGTCTCCGTCTCAGTTTTGTGCTCATCAAACTTTGGGCAAATGATGGAAACAAGGGAGGCTTTGGCATCTAGGGATATGTGAAATTCATTATCGAGCATAGGATCCTAGTTCTTTTCAACTAAAATATTATCTATTAGACGAGTATCGCCCATGAAGTAAGCACCCGCAACAACTACTTTGGTTGAATCCTTGGTAATTGAGTCAAGATTATCCGAGTTTAATATTTCCAAGTACTGCCAGTTGGAATCTTGTGAGAGCTTTCCAATTATACCATCCACCGAACTGAGGCCTTTCCCTTTCCATTGTTCACCAACCTCACACAAGGTTTTATAAATAAAAGGGGCCATTTCTCTCTCATTTTCACTTAAGAATTGGTTCCTGCTAGAAAGAGCGAGGCCATCGCTCTCTCTATGGATAGGAATCATTTTTAATTGTGTTCTTAAAGAGAGGTCTAAAACCATTTTCTCAATAGTTTTAAATTGTTGATAGTCTTTTTGGCCGAAATAGCTAACCGTTGGATTAATAAGATTAAAGATTTGAAACAGAACAGTCGTAACGCCATGGAAGTGACCTGGGCGAAACTTGTCGCACAGTATGTTTGTAAAAGCATTCACTTTGATTTCTGTTGCGTGCCCGTCGGGGTAAACCTCTTCAAGTTCTTCAGGAGCAAAGAGTACGATTCTTTCACTATCGATAAGAGACTCGAGCTTTTCTTTGTCCTCAATTAAAGTTCGAGGATATTTATCAAAGTCTTCATTGGGTCCAAATTGTTTTGGATTAACGAAGATCGTAACTACAGTGTACTGATTGTCTTTCAATGACTCTTTAACAAGGCTAAGGTGACCCGCATGTAAATTACCCATTGTAGGAACAAGGCCAATTCCTGCCATTTGGTGACTTTTATTTAGAGTTCTGCGCCAAGAATTAAGTTCTTGTCTCTTATTGAAAATAATCACTGAGCCGTACCATGATTAAGAAACTGAGTGGCTTTGAAGGCCATCTGGCACTTTGTGAGAAGCTCCACAGATGAAAGATTTGATTCACTTAGAATGAAGCGATAATTGGCTTCATCAGTACCAAAACCTTTTGGAGATTCTCCATTATTTACTAAGCCTGACGTCACTTCTGTTGCGATAAGTAGGTCAACAGGTTTGCGTTTAAATTTTTCAAGGAGAGTTGCATCCTCTAAGGTGCTTTCAGCTGCAAAGCCTATAACCTTTTGATGCGGCTTTCTCACTCTTAAGACCTCAGCGAGGATATCTTGAGTGGGCTCTATTGGTAGGCTCATTAATAGTGCATTTTTTTTGAGTTTCTTATTAACTGGAGAGAAGGTGAAGTCTCCAATGGCGGCAGTTGCGATATATAAGTCTGAATCGCTAAACTCTGTGAGAATTGCTTCTGCCATAGAGTTGGTATCAGCTACTCTTTGAATTTGATAATGAGGGTGGTGCTGGTAGAGTTCGAGTGCTTTCGTTGCATACCTTCCCGCAACAACGCAGACCTTTTGCCCTCTCTTTAGGTATTCTTCAACAAAGGGGATCGCCGTTTTTCCTGTGCTGGCATTCGTAACAAAGCGGACGCTATCAATGGAATTGACAGTCGCTCCTGCAGAGATAAGTGTTTTATGAGAAGAAGAGTGAAGATTCCATGTTTCTATTAAACATTGAATTTCATCAATATCGAGTAGCTTTCCTTCTCCAGAATCCCCACAGGCAAGCTCTCCCACTTTAGTAGGTGCAAGAAGGAGATTATTTAATAAACTTAAATTTGAAAAGTTATTCTCAACAATAGGATGCTGAAACATTTTCGTATTCATGGCGGGGAAAATGAGAATAGGCTTTTCCTTAGGCCATGCAAGAAATGTACTAGTAAGAAGGTCTTCGGCCATACCCGAAGAAAATTGGGCAAGTTTATTAGCACTCATGGGGGCGATGACTAGCTTATCGGCCCATTTGGTGAGCTCAATATGAAGAACACTACCTGATAGCCCCGAATTTTCTCTCGGAAAATTAAAATCATCGCCGGCTTGATAAATGGCTTCGGCACCCAGGTAGAGGAAAGTATCTGGTTTGATAAACTTTAGGGAGCCACCCGTTAGAATTACTCTAACTTGATGCCCTTTTTTAACGAGATTTCTGACAAGGTCGTAGGCTTTGTAGCAAGCTATCGAGCCTGTGACACCAAGTGCTATTTTCATGAGGGGATAGAATCACAATGCATGCAATTTGGCCATGAGACATCTATTCTTCAGTAACCTTAACCCCATGAAAATAGAGGGCATAATGGATGAGGTGTGGTTCTTTAATGATTTTGGTGTTAGTTGGCAGAGCTTTTTCAACGAGCTCAGAGCAGCCCCCTGTAAGAATGATGGTTTTATTATTTGGAGTTTTCAAGACTTCTAAAAGTATTCCCTTGAGGTAGATTGGGAGTGTAAAGAGAATAGCTTCTTCGGTATTTTTGGGTAAGTCGTTTTTATCATTTTGGTCACCGACAGGACTATATTTCCCTTTATCTAGTCCTAGGTTTGGAAGGCGTTCTCCCTGGCCATAGGAGTTTAAGTAAACTGATGGGCCGGGAAATATCCAGCCTCCCATAAACCCCTCTTTGGTCACGAGGTCTATGGTAAGAAAAGTTCCAGCATCAATAATTAAGGCTTCTTTACCAAGTGCTTGATAAAGAAAACTCGCAATTAAGAGCCTGTCTTGGCCTAAAGACCTTGAATAGTGAACAGGCATGTCATTGAAGCTTGATTCTCTCCAGAGGTCATCGAATTGATTAGGGAAATCTTTTGAGACGCTACTAATAAAGGTTGAATCATTTTCATTTGATAAGTCCCAGTCCTTTGGGAGTCTGTTTATATCGAGAAGGTTTCCATCTAAGAAATACCCTCTATGAGGATTACTATTACCATAATCAATCGTGACGATCTTTTTCTTTGGTAACTTCTCTTGAAAGTCTTTAAGAGAATTATTGCTGAGTAGGAAGGACATTTTTGACTGCTTGAGGAGCTTGCACTTTCAAATCGTCTAGGTACTTTGACACCAGTCCTCTTTTTAATTGATAAAGGTCTGCAACAGGCTGGCAAAAAGAAGGGGGAGGTGTTGGCCCCATTTGGAGGAGGTCATTAATAACTAAAACCTGTCCGTCCGTAACATTGCCACTACCTATTCCAATTGTTGGTATCGTGAGTTCTTCGGTTATCATTCTTGCTAGGCTGGGAGTAACGCACTCTAAGACAATTGAAAAGCAACCGGCTTTTTGTAGTTTAAGTGCACTAAGGAGGAGTCGCTCAGCTTCTTTCTCCTTCTTACCATGAGTAAAGTAGCCGCCTTGCTGATGAACACTTTGTGGCGTTAATCCAAGATGCCCCATGATAGGAATACCTATCTCTGTACATCTCGAAATGAGTTCACAGAAAGTATCAGATGCACCTTCCAGCTTTAGGGCTTCTACTTTTGTTTTTTGAAATAATTGAATTGCATTTTTAAGGCCGCTTTCTAATGTTGAGTAAGTGCCAAAAGGAAGGTCGACAATAGTAAACTTATTAGGGGCACCACGTTTGACAGCTGCACCAAAGGTGATCATTTCATCCAGCGTGACTTCTACTGTTGTGTCGTAACCAAGGATAACGTTGCCCACGGAATCGCCAACAAGAATCATATCAAGTTCAGATTCATTGAGAAGTTGAGCGGTTTGAAAATCATAGGCCGTTAGCATTGAAAGAGGAGCTTTGCCTTTGGCAGTTTTATGACTCTTTACTTTTCTTGTATTTATTTTCACAATTTTTCCTGGCGGTAGTGACTTACTTGAGGTGCTTAGACATTTCGTTAAAAGTCTTTTGGAGTTCTGTTTCCTTCCAATCTTTTTTCAACTCAGCTCTTAATTCTCTTATATTAGAGCTCGCTACTTTTTTAAAAAAGTCTCCATTCCAAATCTCAGAGCGAATACTTTCTAATGCTCTATGGTACCCTTTGTCAAAAATCTTGCTCTGCGCAATGTGCGCTCCAGTAAGTGCGTGTGGGCTTATAAGGTCGAAAAAGCCTTCTGGCCCTAAGTCAATCATCGCGTTTGCAATGAGTTGTACTTCATGCCAGCACTCAAGGTAAGCCAACTCTTTGGGGATTCCCTCCTTTCTCAACTCTTCAAAGGAATGTCTAGCTGCATAAGGAAGGAGACCGCACAGGAGAGATTGTTCACTAAAAAGGTCTGCTCTGGCTTCTTGAAGGAAGCCTACTTCATAAGGTCCAGCGGTTATCCCTAGTTTCTTTGCCAGATCAACGACACAGTTGCGGAGTTCATCCTGGGTATCGCCCTGTGAGTATTCAACGCTATAGACAGCTCCTAAGCCAGTCTTATTGAGGTAGTTAGACCTGAGCGCACTTGCAATCGCCTTAGGAGCAAGGAGGACATGGTTGAATTGAGGATGGCTGATATTAAATTGATTTTCTACCAGGCTCGCTCCATGTGCATAGAGCAGGGTAGAGCCTGGGCAAATCTGCGGACTGTATTTATCTAAGAACTTAATATGCTCACCATCAGGAATAAGGAGGGCAATGACGCTTGGCTTCTTTTCTGCTAGAGAACCAAGGATGTTGATTCCGAGATCTTTTGCACTCTGAAGGTTTGGGCTATTTGGACGGAGAAAGGTAGAGATATTGAGGCCAGAGTCTCTAAGATTTGCCGCCCAAGCTTTCCCTTGGGAGCCTAAGCCAATAATAGTGATCTCTTTCCAATAACTCATGTGTCTCCTTAATAGGATAACTTCTCATATTTCAGTGCTATTGATAGCATGAGCTTGTTTTCTTTAGAAAGCCCTTTGTCGTGAGATTTTAATGGATTGTGGTGACGTTCTTGTATTTCAAAATGGCGCAGAGTTAAAGAGCGTACCAGTTTCGCTTGCTTTTGATAACTCAGCCTTTAAGTGGGGCAGCTCTGTCTTTACAACTGCTCTTGTTGAAAATGGTGTGATGCCCTTTTTTAAAGATCATCTTGAGAGATTATGTAGAGGTAGTGAATGGCTTTGGAAAGAACGTTTTTCGGAGAGTCGCTTAGAAAAGATTTTTCTAAAGCTAAGCCATTTAAAATTAAAAGGTGATTACATCTTGAGATTTACACTTTTTAAAGATTCACAGGGTAAGACGACAGACCTTTTGATGATTAAAAAACTAACGGACTTTTCAGATGGTATAAGTTTGCAAACCAAAGCTCTAGAGCAACCAATGAATAACAGACCGATAAATATAAAAATTGGTTGTTATGCAGACAGAATGCGTGGAATGAATAAAGGGAGTCTAGAGCCTCTTTTTATTGATGAATTGGGAAATTACTTAGAGGCCTCTTACTTTAATGTGATTTTTAAGTTTAAGAACGGGGATTTGAAAAGCCCATTAATTCAAAAGGGTGCTCTGTTAGGGATTGGAATATCGAGAGGACTTGAAGGGGCTGATATTAACTTTACGACCATTCACAAGAGTGAAATATATGATATCGATTGTATTTTTCTAGTGAATAGTTTGAGAGGGCTTATGGAGACAATTTCATTAGATGGAGCTGGTCTTCAAACCAATGAAAGGGAGCTTAGTCGCTTAAGAAAAATATTTGACTTAAACAAAGTAAAGAGTGGGTATAAACTATGGCAAGCGGAAAGTTAATCAAAGTAAGATGTCCAAAGTGTAGTGAGAGCTTTAATTATTACGACTCCAGCTATCGGCCTTTTTGTTCGAAAAGGTGTAAAGAGATTGACTTAGGCAATTGGCTTCTTGAAAGCTATAAGGTTCCCTCAAAAGAGCCTTTGAGCGATAATGATATAGAGCAGGTCTTGCAGGAACAATCTGAAAATGGTGGAAATGAGGACAATTAATAATGAGTATTTCTCAGACGCATAAGAAAGAGCTATTAAAAAAGATAATTGGAGTTGCTGGAGCAACAGGAATTAAACTCTATAAACGCCAAAAAAAACTTAAAGACTTAAGGATTTCGCATAAAGAAGCTCAGGGAGTTGTTTCTAGTGCGGACATTGAGGCAGAAGAGTTTCTTATCACAAAATTAAGACCATTGATTAGGGGTGCCAGCTTTTTAGCGGAGGAGAGCGCGTTTAAAAAATACGGTGGTAAGAGTGAATACTACAAAAAATATTCTAAAGAAGAATGGGCTTGGATAATCGATCCGTTGGATGGGACAACAAATTATCTTAATAATATGGATTATTATGCAGTTTGTATTTGCCTTGCTCATTATGGAGAACCATTAATTGCGGTAATTCATCGACCAAATACTCATCAAACATATACAGCAGTAAAGGGTTTGGGCTCTTACATAATTGATCCTAGCGGTCGGAAAAGAAGGCTGAAAAAGCCTGAAAGCAAGAAAAAGCTGAAAGATAGTTTATTGGTAACAGGCTTTGCTTGTGAAAAAGGTGAAGTTTTTAAAAAAGAATTTGAAATATTTAAGCGCATGATGAAAGAGGCTCGAGGCATAAGGCGCATGGGAAGTGCTGCTTTAGACCTTTGCTTAGTTGCAGAGGGCATCTTCGATGGCTTTTGGGAAAGAGGCTTGTCCCCTTGGGATACGGCTGCAGCGGCTTTAATATGTGAGGAAGCTGGTTATATAGTAACAGACTATAATAATAAGGCTTTTAATCCGTTTAAAGAGACTATCGTTGCAGGAAGGAAAGAGCTTCACAAGAATATGCTTGATAATTTAAAGAAATAAGTCTTTTACTCAGGTTTTTCATTCTGCGTTGACACCAATTCAGCCTAACCACTATAATTTTAAATAGATAGAAGGGAGAGTAACTCCCATTCAACTATTCCAAGGATGGATAAAGTGGACTCGATACGACTCGTCCTCACACAATTTACAGATGAGACAATTAGTATTTCTTTAGCAGTTTTAGTAATTGTTTTTGCTTCGTTAATTGCTTATTGGTTTTATAACCGAAGAAAGTTTCATCAACTCTCTCATCAAATACCAGCTTCAGTGGTTAAGAATTATCTCGATAGTATTATCGCAAATTCTACTGCTTTAAAGTCTTCACTTTTTCGTGGCGGTGGTTTGGAGATGGGAGATGGCATACCTTCGATACTACCAGCAACCGACCTTCCATCTGGAGGGGTCGCTCTTGGAGGTGCCAGCAGCGAAGAGCTTGCTCAAAAGAATGCTGAGATATCAAATCTAAAATCAATGCTCGGTCAAAAGGATGCGACGATTGCTGAACTTGAAAAAATGCTTGAGGCTGCCAGGGCATCTAATGGTGGTGGAGTATCTGATGAAGAAGCAAATATTTTAAAGTCAGAAGTTGAATCTTTAAAGAGTCAACTCGAAGAAGCAAATAGTGCTCTTGAAAGTGCAAAAGCAAGTGGCGGCGGTGGAGACCCTGAAGCGGAAGGAAAGCTTGATAGTGTTACAAAAGAAAGAGATGAGCTAAAAGAGAGGCTCATGGAATATGAAATTATTGAAGAGGACCTTGCGAACCTAAAGAAATTTCAACAAGAAAATGAACAACTCAAAAAGACAATCGCAGAACTTAAGGGCGGAGATGCTTCTAGTGAAGAAGCGCCAGCAGCCAAAGCAGTTGAGCAACCAGCTGCTCCTGAGCCTGAAGCTGCTGCACAAGAAGTTCCTCCTGTAGAAGAGCCTGCTGCCGAAGAGACTCCCGCTGAAGAGCCACCTGCTGAAACGACGGCTGAGGAAAATACTGCTGCGGATGATGCTAATACAGAGGCTGCTGAAGAGGAAAATCCGGATGTTCCCGCTAATGAAGGGGAACAAAAGTCTGCAGCAGAGTTATTAAGTGAATTTGAAAAGATGCTAGGCTAATTCAAAGAGGATTTATGATTAGAAGTGTTCTTATAGTTTTGAGCTTATCCTTATCTGTGAATATTTTCGCAGCTAAGAGTAAGTCTAATGCACCTCAGTCGAAAATATTAACAAGTAGTTCAAAGGGAAATGCTGTTAGAAGTATTTTGATAAATCAATTTAAAAGAAACTTAAAAGCAAAAGAAATTTCAGATTTAAAAAAGCAGGCATTAAACTATGCGGGAAAGGCCATACCAGCATTGGTTTATATAATGAAGTCATCGGAATTTCCGGATCGAAATCGTTGGGTTGCAACTTTTCTTGTTGGTCAGATCATGGGCAAGAAGAGTGGACCCTTTATATCAAAGTTCCTGAGTCACCCCAATTGGGTTTTAAGAATGGCTTCATTGAAAACTCTACTTGCTCTAAAGTTAAAAAATTATGGTGACCTTTACGGGAAAGCATTAAAAGACAAAAGTTTTATTGTAAGAAAACAAGCTCTTGAGAACATTAGAAAATTTGGTCTTGAGAAGCAAGCTCCTGTGGTTTGGTCGATGCTCTATGATAAAAGAAATTACTATAATCCAAAAGATGGTGGAAAAAAGAGAACGAATCTTATTAAGGAAGCGATTAAGACAGTTGGTGAACTAAAGTTTGAAAAGGCAAAGGGTCCACTCCTTAGCATGGTTCAAAAAGAAAAGTATAAGGATATCTTTCCTGAAATAGACTACTCTCTTACTCGAATTACGGGAAAGAACTCACCAGATAGCTTGAAACTAAAAAAAAGGTTTTGGAGAAAGGTCGCAATAAGTAATCAAACCTTCTAGAAAGTCGCCTCAAGTTCTTTCGCTTTCTGTTCTTCAATTTTCTTAAGACGCCCAGCAATTTTTAAGTTTCTCTCAACCCTATAAAGAATAGTCTTCTCTAGAATTCCATCACTTGGAATAACTTTCCATCCTTGTAAAAAGTCTTGCTCAATCATTTGTCTCCGGTAAACGGTAACTTTTGATACTTCTGTGTTAGACCTAAAACCTTTTACAACGTTTAAGATAATCTTGAACCTTGCCGCTTTGACGGCATCACTCGAACCAAAGCTATCTGCAAAATTGACCTCTAGGGTGTTATCTATCCACCTGGTTTTTACAATACCTGCTTCCTGATCAGTAAGCTCCAGGTTGTATTTTTTCATAACCTGAAGGACTGCTAGCCAAGTTTGATTAAAGTCTGCTTTATAAACCTTATTTGGGATTTCAAACTCTTCCGTTATATAGCGAAACTGCTCATAGCTGCTACAAGTTGAGAGCATGGCCACAGCAATAAAATATGCTGTCAGGCGAAAAAGCAAAAAGGATTTAAGTGGTCGATTCATAACTAATATTTTAACCTGAGCTGAGGTAACTGCAAATGTTTCTGGGGGAATTAGTCGTGAATTTTGTAGAAATTATGGCAAATGTTTTAAGCACTGAAGCTAATGCTCTTCTGAATGCTGCAAAACACCTTGAAGAGGAGCAGGCAGATAAGCTTATACAGGTGTATAAAGAGCTTTTGGGGGCTGGTGGTAGCCTATTTTTCTGCGGAGTTGGCAAGTCTGGACTTGTCGGCCGTAAGCTTGCAGCTACCTTTTCTTCTCTAGGTCTTCCAAGCCACTTTCTTCATCCTACTGAGGCCTTGCATGGTGACCTTGGGACAGTAAGAGAACACGATGCGGTTGTTTTTATCTCTTACTCGGGGACCTCTGAGGAAATTTTAAAATTAATGCCTTTTCTACCTGTAACACAAAAGAGAAGAATTGCTCTTGTGGGCAAACCTGAATCTCCTATTGGGAAAAGTTGCGACCTTGTTTTCAATTGCTTTGTCGAGAGGGAGGCATGTTTAAATGATCAAGCTCCTACGACGAGTTCCACCATAACAATGGCCATTGGCGATGCAATGGCCGTGCTTTATGAACACTATGTGGGCATAACGAAAGAGGGCTTTGCTCAGTTTCATCCAGGAGGAAGGTTGGGTAAATCTTTGCGCTTAAAAGTGACTGATCTTTTAATACCAAAAGAAAAATGTGCCATCACAAGAAAAGGTCAAACGTTAAAAGACGCTATTATGGCCATGACTCAGTTTCCTGTCGGGGCAGCAATTCATCTCAATGCAAATGATGAAGTTGAAGGCATTTTGGTCGAAGGAGATATTAGACGTCTGTTATCAGTAGATCAACTTGATATGAAAGTACCAATTGAAAATATAATAAATACACATCCAACCCTTATTGATGCAGGGGAGTTGGCCATAACTGGTTTAGAAATGATGGAGAAGAGAAGTAAGCCTATTTCACTCTTACCAGTTATAGAGCAGAAGAAATTTATTGGAATTCTACGACTTCATGATCTTTTCAAAGAGGGTCTTTAGGTATCTTAATTCTTTTTAAAATACTTCTCAGTTGTCCAAGCAAGAATAAAAAGAATAATCACAAGTAAAAGAAAAGGAAGAATCCCATACTTTTGAAAAATGGTAGGTTTTGCTATTTTTAGAGGAACTTTAACATCAAGGACTCCTTGCTTAAATAAAGGTAACCTTTCTGATTCTTCCCCATTTGGATAAAGAACAGATGTGATCCCAGTATTTGTCATTCTTACCATAGGCATTTGAAATTCTAGGGCACGCCAATGGGCAAGGTGCTTATGTTGGAACGGCTCACTCGTGTTTCCATACCAAGAATCATTCGTAAGGTTAACTATAAACTGAGGTTGAGTTGTCGCTGAGTTGAGGTAGTCGCGAATAAAAGAACTAAATAAGGCTTCATAGCAAATAATTGAAATAAAAGATTGTCCCTTATCGAGTTTAAAAACAGGAAACCTTTGTCCCTTAGCAAAAAAGGAAATATTTTGAATTACTTTTGCTAAGATTGGATTTAGTGGACCAAAAGGCAAGCTCTCTCCAAAAGGAATAAGGAGTCTCTTGTGGTAGACATCATTCAAGGTTCCATCTGGGTTAATAAAGAAGCTGGAATTATATTCAGTTTCATAAAAATGAGTATTCTCTTTTCCAGATTTGTCATAGCCACCAAATAATAGAAAAGTATTTGCTTGGCGTACCGTTTTTCTTGCGACTGTTGGAACAAAAGCTGGGGTAACTCTCATCATCGCTGTGTTTAATAATTGAGGATAAGCTGTTTCAGGCCATATGATGAGGTCAGGTTTTGAGGAGCTTTTTTCTGTTTCTTGTGTACTCTGAGTACTAAGACGAATATACCGTTCAAAAATTTTGCCCATTGATATCGGATCTCCAGTTTCCGACTGAAGTTTCATAAAGTTACCTACATTTGCTTGGACTAATCTTAGGTTTACATTTTGGCTGGGTTCCTTCGAAATCTGAGGGGTTGGTGGAAGGGGAGAAATAATATTTATGCCCAGGAACAAGGTAAAGGAAATAACTCCAAACTTATCAACTCTTTTAATGTGCCAAAGAGAAATAAACGAAAGAATCAACCAATAGCTGAAAAAGCTATAGATTTGTACACCAAAAATTGAACTTAAACCTAAGAATGGAGAGAGTTGAAGCCATGTATGACCAAGATGAGCGGGGAATTGTTGTGGGGTAAAACTCTCGAGCAATACTAAGACCAGAGAGTAGATAATATTTCTCGTAGCGAACCCGTCAGCGAGAGAGGATCTTTGGAATTCAAGCCTTCTCCAGAGGTTAATGACAACAACAAAAAGAATAAGCTGGGGAACTATAATAAGTGAAAAAAGTGTACCCAGAAGTTGATTTAGAGGAAAGGGGATATCACCAAATTCGGTTAGAGTGTAGGGGATCCAATAGTAGCCAACTAAGCAATATCCAAGAGAGAAGAGAAGGGAGCTTATTATATTTATTGAAAAAGTTGATTGATGAGTTAGGCTTTTGTTTTCTATAGCTGGCATTCTTATTGGTAACGCTTGTAAAAATAAGAATACTCCTAAGAAGGAGAGTCCCATAAAGTGCGGGAAAGACTTCATGGGAAAGCCCAGTGGGTAGAGAATACCCCCAAGAAAAGGGAGGAGATAGAAAACTATCCAAGGCTTTAAAGCAAATGAATTCATATATTTATACTACCGACCCTCGTCGGTGTTTGCCAATCTGAAAGGGAATAGGGCAATGTTATTATATGCGACAGACTCCTATAAGAGAGGTTAATAACCCTCTGCGTCCATTCGAAAAAATTACCATTAAAGACCAATGTCCTCATTGCGGCTCCGTCTTTGTCACAAAGAGAGAGTGTGAGGCCTGTGGTAAACAGTTTTGGATAGATCTTCTTGGGGAGCCTTTTGGAGTAAGAAGCTTCTTTACCTTAAAAGAGGACTTTGAATTAGATCTGCCTTGGCATTTAAGGTACTTGCCTCTAACTCTCTTCACCGATAGCAACCAAATTAAAAAATATCGCAGAGCTTTGCTTAAGCGTTATGAAATTCTTTGCGGGTACTTCTTTGAAGAAACTGAGGCTGATCGAAAAAAGAGAAAGTTGTTCTTATTTGAATGCAAAGAGCTCTCCTGTGAATTGATTAAATTGGGGGAGGACCCTAGCTTATTGTGGAAGATATCTGAGTTTGGTGAAGGGCACATTCTCTACCCAAAAGTAATCTCAATGATAAGGGAATCAGAAGAAAGTAAACCGGCCAGTGTTAAGAATCGAATAAAGTACACATGGCAAAACTACTCGTTCTATGGAGTCATTTCTCTCTCTTTTTTAATAAAATTTCTTTTAGGTATCAGTGTGATTTCTTTGTGCTCTTTCTTAGTGATGAAATACCTTCTTCTTACTATTTAGAGCGACGGTAGATAATCTTTCCTTGCTTCGCTCTTTTACCTTTCGCTGTGGCAACTCTACGATTAGCCCCTTTCGTTTGAGACTTCATTTTCGCAACTTTCTTTGCGGCAAGAGCTCTTGTTCGTTTAGACTTGAGGTACTTCGCTGCAAATACTTGGGCCTTCCCAGCATCTAGTCTTCCGCCACTAGAGCACTTATCTGATAATGTGCTCTCTTTCTTAACTGATTGCTTAATAATCTCTTTGATTTCAACAGTTGAGAGTTGAGGATATTGACTCATGATAAGTGCCGCTGAACCACTGACAAAAGCTGTCGCTTGGCTTGTTCCTGTTAAGTATCCTGCTCTTGCTTTTGGTAATGCTGAACGTATTCTGTAACCAGGAGCTGAAATATCAACGCTTCTCTTGCCGTAGTTAGACGAGTTAAGCATTTTTAAGTTCTTGTCGTGTGCTGTAACAGTAATGATATTTTTGAGGCCATAGCTAGCTGGATAGTAAGCATTGGACTTGAAGTCTATATTTGATTCTTCATTTCCTGCAGCTGCAACGATGAGGATACCTTTTCTCTCCGCTTCTTTGAGTATTTTTAATTCTTCGAGTGCTGGCTCCGGGCCTCCACCTGAATAATTAATAATATCAACATTTTGATCAACAGCATATTTTAGAGCTTGAATAGTTGAATTTAGATTATCTTGTCCTGAAGCCTTTGGGTTGTAATACTTTAAAGCGAGAAGTTTAACATCAGGATAAACGCTTTTAATGATTCCTGAGACATGAGTTCCATGTCCATGTTCATCTGTAGGTCTTTTTGTGCTTGTTTTATTCTTAGAAAAGTCGATACCAAAATTACTTGCCGATGGAGTCCCTGTTGGAACATATATATTTCTTTTGAGAAAGGGATGCCTATGATCTATTCCCGTATCAATGACCGCTACAACAATTTCTCTTTTCTTCTCAAATGTCTGCCAAGCAGGAAGTAGGTTAATTGATGAGCTTTTATTGCTTGGCTCAACTCCCCAGCTTGAAAATTGAGATTCAAGTATTCTTAAGTCAAAGGGAAGCTTTGATGTTACTTTCGCTAACGGAGTGACATTTTTTTGATATTTCCTTTTAAGTACTTTATTGAGAAGGTTTTGAGGTATGGAATTCTTTCGTTTACCGACCTGAGCCTGGGCAGTGGTACTTGCTAAAGCAAGTGCCAAGAAGGAGGCGATGATGACGTTTTCCCATTTTGTTTTGGACTTAGTTTTAGTCATTTGGCTTTCTACTCCGTTTCAAGATTGTCTTCAAGTCGTTGTACAGAGGTCCCTGTCAGATACCTTCTGTTCCTATATATTAAGCAAGGTCTAGGCCAAGTTTATTTCAATGATTTCGGACGCTTAGTGGCTGCCTGAAGCGCTGGAGCGTCCATTTCCCGTCACAGTGTAAAAACTTTAGACGTTCTATATTTTGACGGAAATTGAGAACGGCCTTTTTTGTATTCTTATAAAGGCGCTGTCAGGAATTCTAAGATCAAGGGGTTATGATCAGAGCCTTTTCTTTTCTGGCACTTAGCGGACTTCACTTTAATATTGCGTGTGAAAGCCCTATCGAGATTGTGTCCCATGAAGGTTTTAATACAATCTTTGTTATCGAATGCGACCTCATCCATTTCATAGAGATTGGTAATCTCTTTGAGAAAGTTTATCCGTTGAAAGTTCCATGTATTAAAGTCCCCTGCCCAGATGATTGGGCCTTGAACTTTCCATAAATATTCAGAAACCTCTCTTATCTGAACTTTAAAGGCAGCGAGGCCAACGAAGTTTATACCGTGGGTGTTAACAATGGTAATAGGAGAGCCATTGAGCTCATATTTAGTAATGAGAGAGTTTTTCGGAGTGAGGAGGATTGGTTCTACTTCATCACTTTGGAGACTAATAGCTTCAAATGCAGGGTGTTTGGAAACCGTCGCCAATCCAAATGCGGTTTCCTTGTATTGAAAAGCCGTAGAAAAGTAGCAATCTGTCTTCTTAAGACAAATCGTATCTTTTAAGTGGTTCGTTACTTCTTGTAAGAGAACAAAATCACTCTCTTTTGCTAGGTTTTTATATTCTGAGGCCAAGGCGTCTTTACCTCCCTTATATACATTCCAAATGATAGCTTTATGAAGAACTTTTGGGTCTTGCTCTTGGGCGTCTCTTAAGAAGGTTTCGAGAGAATTAGCTTCATCAGGAACTATGTGACCAAACCTACCAGCATGGCTGAAAGAGCAGATAAGTATCCAAAAGCTAAAAGTGAGAAATTTCATGGTCTCATCTTATTGCCTAATTTCTCTCTTGAAGCCTATGCTTGAAAAATTTAGTTGGGGTGTTAGAAAACTAACTCTTTGACTGAAGCCTCAAAAAGCTTTCAATAAGGGGGAAGTGATCCATTTCCGCATTGGGAGAAGTCAGAATGGAAATATGGTCATAGTCTTCACTGTGTCCTTGAGCTTTTCCAATCAATTCGACATCTTTGTCTTCAAATCCACATTCATTTGCGAAATTTCTCACATCAGCAATATGGCCCAAGCAATGATCCTTACTCCCTGTGAGGTAAAGGCTTGGAGGTAATTTGTGCTGAGTTGCGAGGAAAGCATAGTCCAAGCCATTCTCACTATCAGTCCAGCTCTTACTGTAAACCCACTTTTGACTGTCTTTTAACGTTCCTCTGCTCTCACCATCTGGGCCATAATAGTCCTTTGGAAGATAGCCCTTGAAAAGAAGAATAAGATTTCCAATAAGGTTCCACATAAGATCTATGTAAAAGAGGCGGTGAATATTAAAAACAGAAACCCTTCTTTTCGATGCAATGTGGACCAAACTGTTTATCTTCTCAATCCAAAGAGGACTCTTTAAGAGAAAGCAATTTGCCAGAACTCCTCCCCAAGAGTGGGTAAGAATTGAGAGCTTATCTAATCCACTATCTCTTTGAACAAATTTAATAAGTAGGGGAAAATCGTTTTCTAAAATATCAAACTGATTAAAGTCTTGCTCAACTTCTAGACCAGGAGAAGATAACCCTCTCGCCCTTAAATCTGCGACATAGCAGGTGAATCCACTTTTAGCTAAAAAATAGGCTAAACCCTTTCCGCTGTCAGAATAAAAAACCCTCCCATTCTCAATTGCCCCATGGATAAAAAGAATGGTGCCAATGGACCTTTCAGTGGAATAAACCTTCTTTACATGAAGTTTTCGACCCGCTTCAGCTTCAATGTAGTGACTTTGATTAGATATCATGGACCTAGGTTAATAGAGGCGGAGCTTCTTTGAAAGTTGACACCTGTTTTGGTCATTTTGACCCTTTGCGTGATGTCTACTGACCCCATCTAGGACGAAGTGATACTACCTAAGTCCCTGAAAAATCATAAGTAAAGGTTGGCACAGGCATTGCTTTATATAAAGCAACTTGATCAGGAAGATCAAGTGGGAGTTAGGAAGATTCCCAATCACAAGGATAATAGTGAATGTTAACTCAAGGAAGAATAAGCATACCAATGCAGAAAGCGGAGGCATTATGAAAACTAGGAAGACAACAAAAAGAAACAATGCAATCAAGGGAATTTTTCTCTTTTCAGCACTATCACTTTTTCCTGTCGCGGTTCTCTTTGCTGGGCAAACTCCAGCAACTTTAAACAACACTCTGAAAAAGCCAGGGATAGAGCAATCTATAAAAAAGTGGCAGGGGATGAGACGAGATTTATCTAAGATTTTATCTAAAGCCGACCGGCTTAATAAATATAAAGTTATTAATTAAAAAAGGCTGGGAAAAACCAGCCTTTTTTTTTATTAACTTTTTAAACTTATTTAACCATGTCTTAAAAAACGACTTTGCTCTCTTTCAGCTTCTTCAGCGTGAGTAATGCAAAGGTTAGTGAAGGGCTGATTTTTAAGCCTTTTAAAGCCAATCTCATCACCGCACTCTTCGCACTCTGAGTATGAACCATTTTCAATACGATTTAATGCCTCATCAATAGAGCGTAGTTTAACTAACTCTCTTTGGCGCATATTAAAAGTAATCTGCTGGTTAATAACATTAGTCGCAAGATCTGCTTCATCTGGTAAGTCTTCAGAACTAACATGTAAGTCTTCTTTTTGCGTTAGAAAACCACCATTAAGAATATCTTCTTTTGTCTTAATGAGTTGTAACTTTAGTTCTTCGAGCTGTGCCTTGTTCATGACATCCTCCTTGGGGATTCCCTCAGGCTTTAGACTTCTACTAGTAAGCGCTAATAACCTAGACCTTATTTTAAAAGAGCTTTGAGATAGCAAACAAGAGAAAAAACTTTGCCTCTCTCATTCCTTCTTCAAGGAACACGCCTGTTAGGGTATCTTTTCGGTGCTTTTGGCTCGGAACTTGAGTCGTTTACAGCGTATAACATATTGAAATCACGAATAATTGACAAGCACAAGCGTCACAAATAGCCTGCTTGTGTGAAAAATAAGAATAATCTAAAGACTGACAAGCCGACTCAATTAAAGTCTATTAGAGATTGTCGGTCACTCGAAAGTCTCTTGGACCTAATTGGAGGGGAAAACTTTGCCTCCATAATAGAGGGTTTAAGAAATGAAGTCTGCGGTTCTGGCTTAGCCCAATTCTTTTTTGGTCATAAAAACTCCCTCGTACGCTTTGAGGTTGCGAAGGTAAAGGGAGTGACAGTCGATATTCTTGAGAAACTTGCCTCAGACAAAGAGCAGTTGGTGAGAATCGAAGCGAAGAAACAACTACGAAAACATCGTTATAAAATAGGAGAAAGTTTATGAGTACTGATATTGCTAAAGCTGTAGGTCACATACCCTCTGGTCTATTTATTGTAAGTGCTAAAACAGGCGATCAGCTTGATGGCTACCTTGCCTCTTGGGTGCAGCAAATTTCATTCGAGCCCCTCCTTGTAGCCTTTACGATAAAGGCTGATAGACCAGGTTATGAAACGATAACTTCCGGAAAACCATTTGCTATTAACATTGTTGGTGACCACGAAACACAATATCTTCGTCATTTCTGGTCAGGTTACGATCCATTAGATTCTCCTTTTAATAAAATTGAGCATACGGTTACTAATGATGGCGCTATTCTTATTAAAGATGCAAAGTCTTCTGTGATTTGTAAGTTCAAAGAAAAGATGACTCCAGGTGATCATGAAGTGATTATTGCTGAAGTGATTGGCTCTGAGGTTCACTCTGAAGGGGCAAAGCCTAAGGTTCATATTAGAAAGTCTGGCTTAGACTATTAAAAACTAATTCTTCTTTTTTTCTTTAATTGCACCTTCAAGGAGCTTGATAACAAGCTCCTGTTCTTTCTTTGATAATTTCCCAAACTTTGAGTAAATAACTTTGCTCTCCCTATTGAGAAGAATAAAGTTGTTTTGGTCATCATCGACACCCCAAGTATTCACGCCCTTTTTGGTAAAGTCTTTTAGGTAGAGTGTGTCAGGGTATTTCTTTTGTTTTTTATCCAATGAGGCGGCTATGGCAAAATTTGGTAGCCATGTCGCGGCCATATTTATAATCGCTATGTACTGTACGTCATCTTTGGAGTAATTCTTGTTGCTGAGGATTTCAGATACTTCCTCATTAAGGTCCTTTTCGTCAGGGTCTACATAGAAAATTACAGTGACCTTATTTTTAATAAGGTTGTCACCAAGATTCCATGCTGAGCCATCAAGGTGACCACCGTCCTTTCCAGACAAACTGAGTATAGGGAGCTTCTTATCTTCGGGAAGACTTGCCATTAAAGGGAATGAGGCAAGGCAAAAGATAAAATTTAAAAGCATTAAGTAATTCATCGGTGCCTATTTGTTAAGATTTCGCCAGCTCTTACCTTTACGGGCACGCCAGTTTTTTTGGTACTTCTCTACCGCTGCTTTATGCTTTTTGTAGTTTTCGGAGAAAGCATGAGTTCCATCGTTTTGGGAAACAAAGTAGAGGTAATCATGCTTTTCTGGCTTTAGGACGGCAGATATTGATTTAAGGCCAGGGTTAGAAATTGGACCAATCGGTAGAGCTGGGATTTTGTAGGTATTATAAGGAGTTTTATTTAGGAGGTCTGCCTTTCTAAGATTGCCGTTAAAGTTTTCATAAATACCGTAAATCGTCGTTGGGTCGGATTGAAGCCTCATTCTTTTTTTCAGACGGTTGATGAAAACCCCGGCGATCTTAGGCCTCTCCCAAGCCGCACCAGTTTCCTTTTCAACGACACTTGCCAAGGTGATAACTTGATGAAGCGTTAGGTTTAGAGGAGCAGAATTAAAGTCTAGGCCTGCTGTCTTAGTACGAAAGACATCGATCATAGAGGAAATGATCAATTTGGGATCAGACTTTGGTGTGAATTTATAAGTATCAGGGTAGAGGTATCCTTCGGCCCTTTCCCCCTCAATGCCCAACTTTTTCATAAGAGCGGAGCTTTTTGAGAGCTTAATAAAATCTTTCGCAGAATCAATAATTCCATCTTTTTCGAGTATTTCAGCTACCTCAAAGAGGTTCTTTCCTTCGGGAATTGTTACGTCTGCGGTAATACTTTGACCCTTAATAAGGATATCAAATACATCAAGCATGGTGGAGTTTGTTTTGATCTCAAACTTTCCAGCCTTAAACTTCGTCATAAGACCATTAATTTGAGCATAACGATGGAAAATTTTTGGATTGCTTATAATACCTTTATTATGAAGGCGTCCATTTATTCTGGAGAATCCTTCCCCCGGCTTTACTTCAAATACAACATCCTTACCTTCATAAGGAGAAAAACTAATGAAGTAATAAAACATGGCTCCGGCCATTAAAACAGCAAATGCTGGAGCAGCTAATACAAATACCCACCAGTACTTTTTCATAGGCGACTTTCCTTAGTCTAAAATTTTTTCGCTTAAGAACTGTTCAATTATAATCGATGCGGCCACAGCATCAATTGTCTTCATGTCGACTTTGAAAGAAAATCTAGGATCCTTTTTCATTCTCTCCTCAGCTTCAAAAGAAGAGAGCCCCTCATCTTGAAAGAAAATAGGGAGATGTGGAAGGGCAACACCCAATTCTTGAGCAAACAATCTGACTTCTTTAGTCATGTTTGACTCGTTGCCGTCTAGATAGAGGGGGAGTCCTAGTATGATAAATTCTGCAAATTCGTCCTTTATAAAGCTCTTTAATTCACCTAGGACCTGGCTTGGCTCTTTATTGACTATGCGTCCAAGGAGCAAGGGAAAGGGGTCACGATCAAAAGTGTACTTAGCTAAACCAATAACCTTTGTACCGTAGTCGATTCCAAGAAGGGTTTTGCCTTGCAGTTCCTTGCGCGAGGGTGGTTTATCTGAAGTCATGGCCAATATTTCTCTCAATATTCTTACCATGGCAAGTTTTTATCAAATTAACGAGGGATAAGGGTAAATTCTTGACATAAAGACATGGTGGGATAATATTGAAGTACCTAAAATCTCAAAATCTAAATCATTAGCCGCAAATTTAGAAAATCAATAGCCAGATGGCAAAGTGAAGTGAGAGCTTCCATTTTCTAAAGAGCCAAAACCTTGTGAGAGGAAAATCAAAAGAGTAGAGGTGAATTTGGGAAGTTCCGTAAATTCGCACTCTCAAATCATAAATAACTATATTCAATTTAAATAAGAGGGAAAAACTTCATGCATTTAAATGACTTACGTGAAATGGAAATTAAAAAACTTAATGCACTAGCAGAAGAGCTTAAAGTCGAAAACTCAAGTGCGATGAAAAAGCACGAGGTTATCTTTGCTGTTTTAAAAGCTAAAGCAAAAAAAGATGAGCAAATCTTTGGAGGCGGTGTTCTTGAAATCCTTCCCGATGGATTTGGATTCCTGAGATCTCCTGGTTATAACTACCTCCCTGGAGCTGATGATATTTACGTGAGCCCAAGCCAGATTCGTCGCTTTGGTCTTAAAAAAGGTGACTCAATTGAGGGCGAAATTAGACCTCCAAAAGATGGAGAAAGGTATTTTGCGCTTCTTAAAGTAAGCTCAGTTAATGACCAGTCTCCAGAGCAGCATAAGAAAACTGTTCTCTTCGATAACCTGACACCACTTTATCCAGATCGTAAGATCAATTTAGAGGCCAAGCCAACAAACTATAGTACGCGTATCATTGACCTTTATGTTCCTCAGGGATTTGGTCAGCGTTGCCTTATCGTTGCGCCACCTAAAGCAGGTAAAACAGTCCTCCTTCAAGACATCGCTAATTCAGTGACAGCAAATCATCCTGAGAGTGTTTTGATCGTTCTTCTTATTGATGAAAGACCGGAAGAAGTTACTGATATGAAAAGAAATGTTGAGGCTGAAGTTGTCTCTTCAACTTTCGATGAGCCAGCCAACAGACACGTTCAAGTAGCAGAAATGGTTCTTGAAAAAGCAAAGAGGTTAACTGAAGCAGGTAAGGACGTTATTATCCTTCTTGATTCAATCACACGTCTTGCAAGAGCTTACAACACTGTTGTTCCGCCATCAGGTAAAATTCTCTCTGGTGGTGTTGACTCCAATGCTCTTCACAGACCAAAGAGATTCTTTGGTGCAGCTAGAAATATTGAAGAAGGTGGTTCCCTTACTATTATCGCAACGGCTCTTATTGATACGGGCTCGCGAATGGATGAGGTTATCTTTGAAGAATTCAAGGGTACAGGTAACTCTGAAATTCAGCTTGATAGAAAACTTCTCGAAAAAAGAATCTTTCCAGCACTTGATATCAATAGATCTTCAACAAGAAAGGAAGATCTCCTTATGGAGCCAAATGATTTGGCCCGTGTTTACGTGTTAAGAAAAGTTCTTCACCCGATGAATACAATCGATGCAATGGAATTTATGTTAAATAGAATTACGAAGACGAAGACTAATACTGAATTTCTTGATTCGATGAACGGTTAGCAAAAATTTTTAGAATTTATATAACCCTCCTGTGGTTTTTCGGCCCAGGAGGGTTTTTTTTAGGGTAAATCACTATGTCTATATTTAATAAGCTAGATGCTGTTGTTAATCGCTTTGATACTTTAACTGAAAAGATGGGTGACCCGACTCTGTATGAGCGGCAAGAAGAGTACCAAGCAATTACCAAAGAGAGAGCAAATTTAGAAGAGATTGTTAAAGCTTATAAAGAAT
>Ga0136600_1000377_pt1 | contig 24101 bp, 36 predicted proteins | sample AntRauMFilla2698_FD_104634 | JGI IMG/M metagenome (GOLD analysis project Ga0136600, IMG submission 104634) | Saline lake microbial communities from Rauer Islands, Antarctica - Metagenome Filla 2 #698 | ecosystem: Environmental > Aquatic > Non-marine Saline and Alkaline > Saline | place...
CCTGCATTAGGAGCCACTCCCAGAATATTAGTGGCTCTTCCACTGTTATCCATAGTTAACTTAGCTGCATAAGCTAAAGGATTAAAGGTGTAGGGTGCCCCTATTTCGCTTTCAATATCATCTTTTGAAGTTACCAACTTAAAGCTGTCTTCTAGATCTGTACGGTAAGATAGATAACTAACTCTTACACTAGCCTTATCTGCTGTACCTGTAAACCCTGCTAAATCTGCACTTATGATAATATCTTCTCCACTTACTGTGAAGTCTGTATCTTTAATTAATTGAGTTCTCTGGTTTTTATCCGATCCAGATACTTTATACAATTCTACTGAAACCGTATTGTCTACGTAATTCCTGTAGTCTGAAAAATTCTCTCCGCTGAGTACTAGCTCAGATCCTGTGTAATTTGTTCCGTATGTTGCTTCCTCACTATCCGGATCCAAGTAAAAATATCCTGGGCCAATGACACAAGATTTTAATGTTGGTTCTGGTAAAGGAAAGCTTTGTGTTTTTTGTTTCTGGGTTACTGTAACTCCAGGTCTTGAATAAGCCATCTTATCTTAATTCCTCTTTATTTTGTTGTAATTTTTTTATATTTGGCTGTTGTTTAATTTTCTTTTTATCCCCTCTAAGAAGGATAGAAGCCATGCCCACTGGCGGTGATACAGAGAATAACCCAGCCTCCATAGCTGCTTCCCCTGCTTTTCCAGCTTTACTTTTTTTCTCACTGGCTGCATAACTAAGCCCTGCTACGCCTAAGCCGTTTACTCCAAGAGCTACCGACACAGGTTGCATTGCTTTTCTTTTTTTAATTAAATAGGTTCCCCTATCTGTTTTTCCTTGAACTTCCCTGTCCGGTAACCAGGAAGTTTTACTTTTAATGTAATCTTTTCCGTTTTTTCTAACTAAAACGTCTCCACTAGTTTGGCCCACTGCTTTGCTTCCCAGTACGCTTACTTCTTTATGAACATCTCCTTTAATTTGTCTACCTACAAGCTCTCCTGTGTTTTTAATAACTTGCCCAGTCCCTTTAAATAAACCTTTGCCCTTTAAATCTTTCATAAGAATATTTAAGTTAGCTGCAGTGTTACCAAGAGATGTTCTAATTCCCCTGCTTAAAGAAGGGTCAGTGTTCTGCATCGGCCTTGTTTGAATTAAATCTTCGTCCGCTATTTTTGAACCTTTAGATTCCCCAAATGATCTTACAGGGTCCCCCTTTACAGTTCCTTTAGAATTTTTACCTAATCTTAAAGCGTGTTCAGGGTTTTTAAAAGACTCCATATAATCTAGAGCTCCTTTAGCACCTCCTTTTTGATATTTAAGCTTAGTAGTCCTAAAAAATTTACCTAGATTCGTCCTCTCGCCTTTAGCTAAAGCTTTTACGCCCTTTGATATAGAGTCAAAAAGTGCTGCTTGTTTTTCTAATTCTATGTTTGAATTCATTTACTGTCTTCTTTGTAAAATTCTATCGAACTGAGTATTTTATAATACCCGTAAATTTTTCCGTTATCTGGTACTGTATATAATCTATTATTTCCTTCGGTGGAAGTCAAGTCTGCTCCTGTAATAATGTTTAAAGTCACTGCATCTATATAATCAATAGAGTAAGTTTGGCCTTCTGGTGGGTCAAATAGAAGCGTAATCTGGGTACCCTCACTCTGTACTACAAAATCATGGTTCTCTAAGTACTCGTTCCCTTCTGAGTCATAAACCCTACAATTAAAAAGTCTATCGCTTAAAGAAAGCGTCTCTGCTTTTTTAAAGCCTACCGATACCGGTACATTTACTATTTCCTGGCCCTGAGCTTGTAGCCTTACAGTACTTTCTTGTCCTAGTCTTGGCCCTTCTAAATCTTGTATTCCTTTAGTCTTTAAAGACTCTTTATACGCTAGTAAAATGTAAAATAAAATGTTTGCTAACTCATCAGCAACAAAAGAGTTGTCTGACATGCACATAAAAGTCAAAGATCCTCTTCATATATCAGTTATATTATGATTAGACTTACGGGTCCCACCTATAGTCTGGTGTAAGTAACTTCCGTTGTTTTTATTAGGTAAAGCTTCTCTTCGGGTAGTATTTGTCCATGAAAAATTTCCTCTGTCCAGAATAATAGAAGGTCTTTTAGCTGCCACTCCTAGTTCAGTAGAATACTTATCAGTTATAATTATCCCTGTTTTTCTTAAGTCTTCATTCCAAGTGTACTTAGAATGATTAGAAAAAAACGTTTGTAAAAAAGAAAGAAATACTCATTTAGCCCTAAGGGATGGAGTTACTTTAAACATTATTAGCCCCCCCCTTCCTTTTCTTGAGCCTTACGTCTTAGCTCTTCTTCTATTTGTCGTATGACAGAGTCTTCTTCTAAAGAGGAAGGCTTACGTTTTACTTTTTTTATAATATCTTTTTTAGTACTCATTATTTATAAGCCTCAATGTTATATTCGTAAATTTGGTCATCTGGGTGAGCTAGAGAAATCTGCGCTTGCTGCTCTATTGGCACTCCTAGCATTTCTACTGGTCTTACTCTTTGTATATGATACCTTAAATCTTTCTTTACGTCAATTACTACATCACCTGAGGTTAAAATAGGTGTCGGTAGAGTGTAAAGCACGCTATCACTTGGGTAATATTCTCCTCAAACTAAAATATCTTTATATTTGGGCTCAGTTCTTTTTGTGCCTCTAAAAGGTATAGGTTTGAAAAAGCCTTCTCTCCACCCTGTTCCCCAGCAATTGCAGTCGTCACAAGTGTTTCCATTTCTTTTAAATAAAGTGCTGTCCCAGGATACTGCACACCTTTGTCCTCAAGTTCTTTTTTTAAGTAAAATAAAATCGACTCCTGCCTTGTCTTTTTTAAGAGCTAATTTCTTTAATTTAACAATTTTTAGCCAGCGACGATCAGGGGCTTCATCGTTTACATAGGCATAGCTTTGCGCAGGTTGTATTTCTTCCTCGTCAGTGCTTGTATTCTTAACTTTGATTTTATAGTACCAATCTCTTGTGTGGGTTCTTAAGCCATCAACCCCGCTATCTTCAAAAAAAGGCATTGAAGATTCAAGACCGCTGTCTATTAAATCGTAGTCCGTTAAATCATTAGAGGGGGCTTCACTCCGGTACAAAGAAATGCTGTAATCGCTTAAATCCTCTAAAGTGTCTTTAAAGCTTCAGGAGACGTCTAAGTGATCAGGAGAGTTGCGCTCTATTTTTAACTTTTTAAGCTCTATCATCTATAAATTTAAATACTCGGAATGTACCCCTCCGTAGGCTCCATTTATATTTTTACTTCGTTTCCAAGACTGGGCTGCGTTCCTATATCGATTAATTACCATATTATAAAACACAGTATACCTTCCATATTGATCTTGATCTTGAATGGTTACGCCTCCTTGATCTGTATAAGTAAGAGTATTTCTAGCTGAGAGTAAGCCTTTGCTTACTAGTATATTTAGCATAGCTCCTGTTTGTAAGAGCCTTAAAGGGACTTCGCTAAAAGAATTAAATACCATGTCATGGGGGCCAAACTCGTAGCTGAGTTCTCCTAAGGTGTCATCTAAAGCGTAATAAATCTCTAAATCTGTGCTTTCCTCTATACCCTCCAAATCGTTTTTAACAGCAGTGTCTTGAATGTAAGATCTAGTACGGTCTACATAAGGCTGATCTTCGGTTGGTACGCTTTCTACTATAATATTGCCTGACATAATTTACTCTTAAGTGTTTTACTTTTAATATAAACTATGTTTAAGGCTTAGTCAATTTAAATTTAAAGACTAGGTTTCCCTTAATTTGTCCATGAAAAATTGAACTTTTCAAGAATAGGATTATATTGAGGCTCGCCTATGGTTTCATAGACTTTAAAAGATGCTTCTTTCCCTTATAAAAGACTCCCATTTCTGTAAGAGCTCTATCTGTGTTTCCGTAATTTTGATTTAAAGACTCTACCCAGAAGTTTCTTGTGTAGTTTTCTTCAAGGCAAATACTTATCAACTCTAATATTGGATCTACTTCTTCCATTCTTTTATAAGCTTCTACGCTTTCCTTAGTTCTTATAAAGGATGGAGAAGTATTGGCCAAGATAAGGGAAGGCTGCAAAGATATAATAGCCCCAAAAACTCTTTGCCACTCTTTTATAAAATCAAACTCATCTATAATTACTATGCTTCCTTTTTTAAAAGAGCCAGTATTTAATTCCCCTCTAGCGCCTGAGGCTACATTAAAATACTTCTTGTCAAAAGATAGAGGCAAATAATGGTAATAAACTCTTTTACTTCCAGTCCTAAAAGGGTCTATAAGAACTATAGGTTTTTTAGTTTTATAATGCTCTTGTAGAGCCTTATTAAAAGATCTGGTCGTCTTTCCTTGCTGTCTTCCGCTTATTTCTAAATGTAGTATATCTGTCATAGGTTTAATATAAAAAAAAAGGCGCTCTTAACCAAGAGCGCCTTAAGATTTTAATCTTTCTTATCTACTAAGATAAAGTAAGCTTAGCAGCTGATTTGATGTTGGCGATAACCATACCAATAGTTTCGTAAGCTGATAAAGTTACTACGTTTCTCTTCTTATCTATGTCGAACTTAGTATCGTTAAGGATACAAAACTCGCCTAAGAATTCTGGTGCTGTGAAGGAGTAGATCGTATTTGCTAGCAAGTCTGTCTTGTTAGAAATGATGATTCTACGGCCATAAAGTGTAGGATACTTAAATCCATTAATGGCGATTTCTCCTTTAAGAGCTCCGTCTCCAAATGTTCCTTGAGTATTGTTGTTAACAATAAGTCTGTTGAACATTTTGTTATCCATAAGCAAGGTTTCAGTTTGAAGCTGCTTACCGTCGATTTGATCAAAGAGTTCTCTGATTTTCTTCTCTGGTACTGCGTCGGTTGTACTGTCGTAATTCCCTGTAATCGCGTTGCTTGAAGCTGTGATAGCTGCGTCAATGTGGTTTAGGAAAGCTTCATCCTCAATCTTCTGAATGTCAAGAACACTATTCTGCTCGATTACCTGTGTTAAAGGCATTCTGTAGGCAAGTAGTTCTTCTTCAGTCTTCTGAAATTCTTCAGAAGAAATGGCGTGGAAAGCTAGTTCGATTCTTTTACCTTCCATGTAGTTAGTAGTTGGCTTACCGCGGAAGTTTACTAACATAGCCTTAGAGTCTGGCTCTAATTCTACGATTTTAACTACGCCGTCATGATTTACAGAAACCTGTAAGTCTGCCTGGCTAACGTACATTGGTGGCAAGATTTGTCTCGCAAACGAGACTTCTCTTAGTTTGTCTCTAACAAAAGCTGCGCCTTCGTTAGCTACTTTTTGCATTCCTTCGTTGGTGTCTAACCTTTTAAGAAATACGTCATTAATTGTTTTTGCGTCTATACTCATTTGTATAATTACCTCCTATTAAAGTTTAAAGAACTCAATTACTGAGTGATCTTTTTGTAAGTGGGCCAGTGTGTGTGAAGCTTTGGTGCAATAAGCTATTGCATCGCCGTCTGCGGCAGTAGTTTCTGCAAGCTTTCCATCTGTCCCAACCTTAAGTGGGGTACCAGCAGTAGGTGTACCAGTGAACTGGTCTGTTAAAGCTCTGTACTTGCCTAAAAGTGCAGTAAGTCTAGTGACGCCGGTTGCGCTAGCATCAGGCGAGAAATTAGAAGTACCGTCTCTATAAGACTCAGTCCAGATTTGCACAGCACCAATATCTCCATCAGTAGGCCAGTCAAATTCATCTTCATTTTTTACAACGAAAGATCCTGTAACGGCTTCTCCTGAATTTAAAAGACTAGTACTTGCAACTGCATCAAAACGAGCATTTTCGTTTAGATCTGTTAATAATCGAAGCATTTTTTATCCTCTTTTTAGTTTAAAATTCGTTTAATATATTTCTTATAAAACGGGATTCTGGTGACCCGCCACCTTCAGCAGGTTCGTCACTTAAAGTCCCAAGTTCAAAAGAGAATTTGGGGTCACTTATAAGTTCGGCTGCTTTTTCAAAAGTTTCAAGCTCTTCATAACTTTTTTCTTGAAACTTATTATATTGCTCTTCAAAGTCTTCCACAGGGTACGCTCCTATTTTCATAAAGCGCAGGGAAAGCTCATGAACCTTAGCTGTTTTATGCAGCTGGCCCGAGAGCTCCTCTATCCTATTTTCTAGGTTTTTATTTTCCCTGTTAAGAGTCCTTATTGCTAAGGCAGCTCTTTTGGTTAGACTTTCTTTAGACATTTAATTTACTCTGCGTCTTCGCTAGCTGCAGCTTTAAACCCTTGGTACATAATCTGTCCCATTTCGTAAGCTTCTGCTACTTTTTCACGTTGGTAAAGTTCTTCGGCGTCGGCTTCCATTTTAGCTTCGGCTAGTTTTTCAACATCTTCCTCGCTATAGTTGCCTTCTCCATGCTCTGAAAGAAGAGTTTCGTCTGCCCATGAGGCATACTTATGGATTAGTTCCATTTCTTCGTTTACTTCTTCTTGAGGTGTTTCCTGCGCCTCTTTAGTTAGTTGCGCATCTTCGTCTCTCATTCTGTTAAATGTGTCCATTAAACTCATTTATTAATTCTCCTCCGAATTAAGTTTATTATAAAAGTTAGTTAAAAATTCTGTGGTTACTAAGGATGCTTTTTTCTTCATCATCCCTTCGTTAAGTCCTTGTTGTGCCTTACCTGTATCAGTTGGGGCGTAATTATTCTGCAAGTCATAGCCGTCGTGACCAGCTTGCATCTGTGCTTCCGCATCAGCTTTAATCACCACTGGTGATTGTTGGGGCATAGAGACGCTTGAAATAGGTGGAACAGGGATATCTTTATTAGTAGGTGGCATAATGCCCATTGCTACTAATTCAGCGTAAAAAGTATGCGCTGCAATTTGACCCATGTCCTTCGCTATCTTAACAAGCTCTTCGTCGTTCTTTGAAGCTACTTTCTCTGCTAAAGCTTCTGCACTTTTAGGTGTTTCTTCTTTTGCACTTGCAGTTTTTTCTTCAGATTCCGATTTTGCTTCGGCTTCTTCTTTTGAAACTTCCTCAGAGGCTTTGTCTGCAGCTGTTTTTTCTGCAGATTCCTCTTTAGAACTTTCTTCTGAGATCTTCGAAGCAAAAACTTCTTCAGCCGTTTTCTCTTGTCCTTCCAACTCGTTTAGAAGTTCTTCTAGTTTTGACATATTATATTAATTACCTCCTAGGAAGTTAGTTCGTTATAGATTGTATTTATTGTTTCTTCGTTCAGGTTGCTCATGTAATTTGATCTTTTCTCGAAAGTTTCTGCTGTTTTGGTAGTAAAGGATTCTCTAATTTTGGGATCTAAATCTTTACTCTTAAACCATTTTTTAACCATTCCCCCTTCATCTTTTTTTGCAATCGCTTTGGCCGAAGTTCTCATTTGTTTATATAAACTTCGTCCTACTACACTTGTAGTGAAAGCAGTGGCTAAAGGGTTTTTTCGTACTACGTTTTCCATCCCACTTATAGGTTCTCCTCTCTGTGCCTTTTCTTCTAATTTCGCACTTTGGTAATAACTTAAAGGAGTGGCCACTGCCATTGTTCCTATAAATTGAGGTACTCCTGCTTCTTTTGTTAAATGTCTTGGAGCTAGTGGTCGGGGATTAGAGTACTCATTATAAGAAGTGCCGGGAACATGCCCCATTTGCATAGTAGGACTATCTTTAAAATCTTTTTCTTGCTTGGTCTTAATACCGTAAGCTATACCGCCCGCTGCAATAGGAGCTATTCAAGGATGCTTTCCTATAAATCTAGTAAATTCATCTACATTAGCTGACTCTCCAAAAAGTCTAGCGTAACCGGCATATAAAGTTCCAAGTGCAAACATTGGTATAAAAGGGTCCTTAACAGGATTTAATTTAGGCTGCTCTTCCTCATCAAATAAAAGTTTATTGATAAAAGATCTTTCTGTAATTCGGTCTTGAGACGAGTTAGGTTTTAATCCAAGTGCTCTAGGTTCCAAGGGAATAAAAGCAGCCCTCTTCTCTAGAATTCTATTGATTATATTTGTCTTTGTCAAGCTTAGCGAAGGAATTTCTTCTTTTATTTCATTTGCTATCTTTTCATTACAATAATCTATACCTATATCATCTGGTATCTCTTGTTTAAAATCGGCCGTACAATCAAATACAACACCTTTTTGTTCTAATAAATCAGCGTCTTCTCTTTTTCCCATAGAATAAAGAGCCAATTTTTGAAAGTCTTCTTTTTTAGGTAGTATTCTTAAACCGAGGAAGGTGCTAAGGGTTTCATTTAAAGGGTATTGGGCTAGCTTCTCTATAGCTTCTTGACTTAAATTTCCTTGAGTGCTTTTAATAAGACCTTTTGGATCTGTAGTTAATCATTCATTAGGTGCCTTAGGTTCGTCTACAAAAGACGCAGTTTTTTCTAACGTCTGTTGCATAGGAAGGTGAAGATTTTTAGCTACTTTTTCTAGCCCTAAGGAAGCCATAAATCCGCTAACAGGATCAGCTGGGATAGTAACTAAGGATAAATCGAAAAATCTAGGCTTTAAATTTAAAGCACAAACTCTACGGCCATCTTTTAGGATAGCCCCCATCATGTTTTTTAAGTAGTGGCTATACTCATTACGAGTCTTTGCTTTTTGGCCTGTTATGGAGCAAACGTCATAAGGGACTTTGCACCCCATAGAAGTTTTTGGCAGTCTACCTTGCAGCAACTCTTTTATAATTTGAATAACATCTGGGTGATCCTCTTTTAGTTTAACTACAAGTTCCACTCTTTTCATGTGGTCATTGTAATTAGAGAAGATGACCCTACCCATTGCTTTTTTAGGATCTTTATTTTGGTGATGCTTATAAACATGGCCGTATTCTTCAAAAGTTTTGTGATGAGCTTTTAAAGCTTCTTCTGGAAAATAGTCTCCATTTCTATTGGGGCCGTAATATTCTCCAGCACTTAGCGCATTTACTATAGCGTATAAATAACCGTTCTCTCTTTCTAGGGAATTGATATACCTTTGCAGGTCTTCGTCAAAGGACGCAGTTTTTTCAAGCCCCTCGTTTGAGGAGAGGTCAATAAACTTGATAACTTCACTATTGTTATCTCCGTAAACGTACTCTGCTAGTTTATCAATCATTTATTAAAAGTCAAATCCTGCTGCAAGCATTCCGGCCATACCGTCATTAGGAGCGTCTCTAAGATCTCTCTTATCTCTTTCAATACTAGTTAAGCTCTCGTAAGTAGGTAAAGCAGGACCGCCCATATCTGGTCTTTGTCTCATTTGAACGTTTTGAGTTATAAACCCACCGGCTGCAATAGGATCTTGAGCCAATGAGGGACTATTTTTATAAAGAGTGGACCAAAGATCCATTACTTCTTGAGGGTCCTCTTTAAGAAGTTCTTTATTTTTCTTAATCATAGCTTCATAGTATTCAGGCTCTTTATACTCAAGATATTTATCTTCAGCATGTTCAACCATCTTTTTAACAAATTGATTTATAATCAAACCTGCTCCTATCACTCCTAAAAGCTTAGAAACTCCTTTAAACGAAAAGTCGTTTGCTGCACTTTTAATCATAGTCATTTTTGCTGCTCTTTCTATAGTCTCTTTTTTACTCATTTAAAATGCCCTACTTTTATTTCTTCCTGGTATTTGTTTCTTTTCTAATTTAGTATTTTTAGTCTTCTCTCTGTTAGCTCCATAAGTAATTCCAGCTGTTCCCGCTATTGTAGGCAAGGCTATGTAAGGATTATTTTTTGTAAAGCTTAGTAATCCTGTAAATCCTTCCCACCCCCATCTAATTAAGCCTTTTTCTTTAGCTTGTTTTTCTATTAAATTATCTCCTAGGTTTTCGATAGCTTCTTCCATTTCAGCTTTCTTTTCTAGTAGTTCCACCGTCGTTTCTGCTACCTCTCTTGCAGCTTTAACTAAAGGATTGGCTGTGTTTATTTTTCTAGAAGCGTGTTTTGTTAAGTCATCTGCATCGAAATCTATAAAATCTTTTTCTAAATGAGAGGCTAGCTTCTTAATATAAAATTCGTTTAAAGGTTCCCCAGTCCCTTTTGATATAGCTGCTTGTATGTGGTCCACTGGGATTCCTGATAAAGCTGCTTGTTTGGTTAAAGAATAGAGGGGGTTAAATTTCTTTTCTAGGGAGGCTGATAAGTCTAAAAGATCTCTGTTAAGTTTGTCTACATGGTCTCTTCTTATTGAAGCTTCCTTATAAAGGGTTTTTTCGTCCTTAACAGGCTCTTCTTCTTCGTAGTCGTAAAACGAGGCTTCTTTTAAAAAGTCCTCGTTATCTTTTACAGGTGGTGTAAAGTAGTCTTCTTCGGAAGAAGCTTCCTTCACTACTAAAGGAGTCTTAACCTTAGTAGGGTCTGCTAATTCAAAATTTATATAAGCTTCATTTTTTGCTGTCTTTAAAAACTCTAAATGAGTCTTTATATTAGCAGTCTCAGCTACTCTATCTATCTGATTTGGATTTAAACCGTTATCATGAGCTACTTTTTCAAGCCCTTGAGTTAAGGGGATCTCTCTATTTAAAAAGTCTTTTGAGACTCGTTCTCCTAGTTTTTGCAGTTCTTTCGGCTGTATCATGTTTAAATATATTTTAAGTAAACGTTAGAGTCAAATTATAATAAAAATTTGTTTAAATTGTTAGAGCTTAAAGACATTAAGGACATAACAGCAAATATAGTTGCGTGTACAAAATCATCTGGCCCCGTGTTAACAAACTTCTGTGTGTTTTTTACTTCATCAAATTCTATGATTACGTTTCTTATGTCTTGAGCTATATCAGAAATGTCTTCCCAATGAGGTAGCCTTAAATGCCCCCTTTTTAACATATCAAAGTACTTGGTCATAACGTAATTCCTGTTAAGAGTAAAAGCTCTCATTTTAGAATTATATTTAAAGATTTCTTTTTGAGTATGGATGTGCTGAAAAGCTAAAACCTTTTCTGGGCCTAGTCTGGCCCTGAATTCACTATTAGGAGCTTCGCCCATACCGTAATCAGCCGCTAAAACTCTACAATTCCATTTTTTGATTAATCTTGGAATTTCTTTATGTATAAAAGCGTAGTCTGCTTCCTTCCCTAAAAACTTTTTAGCGTAGACTACTTGCATTTTACCCTCCCTTTCCTGTACTATACTTATGCACGTATGGGAAGCGTCACTATTTACAGGTCCGTAATCTATTCCCATAACACTTAACCTTCCTAGTTGGCCCCTATCAGGTTCGTCTTTCATTCTTACTTGGCTGTTACAAGCTCGGATAACTTCATCCTTGCTTATAGGGATGGCTCCAGCATCATACTCAAGCCCTAAGGTTTCATTATAGAATAAAGCCGTGGAAGTGTTTTCCATTTTATAGATAACATCCTTCTCCCATTTAACCCAAGGTGAGTGAGCAAAGTGTAATAAGCAAACTCTATAACCTTCTAATTTAGGCTTATCTTTATTATGCATGTAAGTGCTAACCCATTCTCCTTTATCTATACGAAGGTCTAAAGGCTCTCCACTTTTCTTATCTATTAGCCCAGTTCTTCCTATATTATCAGGGCCTAAGATATTCCAATACCCGCTTACAGAGCTCTTTACTGCGTATTCATACTGTGTGCTTCTGAACCACAGATCGGCTAATGTTCCTTTAGTTCTTTTTGGGGTGCCGGCATAAACATTTTTCTTAATAAGGGATCTTGACATAGTTTCCTGAATAACAGTGATAACGTCCTTAAGTAGATCCTGAGTTTCATCAAAATAGTTATAGTCAGCACTAATACCTCTAATCCTGTTAGCGTCTAATAAGGCGTATTTTAAATCTATTCTGCTTTGATTAGTGAATTTCTTTTTTAAAACATTCTGTACTAACTTAGGGCTTACGTATTGATTATAAATTAAAGGGCTATTCATGATAACCGGCTCTAATTTAGAACGGCTAAATTCCTGAGTCTGAGCTACGGAGGGGCTAACGTAAAGCTGGCCGCTATCGCCATGCATCACAGCCCTGGACATCATAATATTGGCTAGTGTAGTACTTTTAGCTGTGTTATGAGTAGCTAGATGATCTATGTAAAAAGTGTGTGTGTCTTCGACTTCTATGCCAGTAGAAGACTTAAGTCCCAGAGGTTTAATTTCTTCTATAGGATCATAATAGAAATCTTTAACAATTTCCTCATAAACCGGCTCTAGTCTTTTTAAAGGAGAGTCTTTTATAAACGTGAAAATAAACCTTTTAGCGTTTATTACATCTAAAGTTATAGCTCCTGTAGGCTCCCAATAAATCTCACTTTTAATTTTATATCTTAAAAGAATAGCTTCTATAGCCTTTATCCAGTCTAAATCTCAAAGAGTTACTTTAGCTGTTATAGCGTAAATGCCTACGTGCCCTTCATACTTAAACATAGCTTGCATGAAAGCTTTTAACTGTGTATGATTATAATTATAAAGCTCTGGGAATATAGGGTCCCCACGTTCGTAAGCTTTTACCTTTCCTTTAATGTCATTGAAACGAGCTTTAGGGGGCTCTATACTTTCCTCTAGCACGCACTCATTGTTATGAGAAGTAGCTATTAAATCTTTAGGGAGGAGGTCTTCGGCTTTTACTCAGCCTCGTTGAGTAAGAAAGGGGTGATTAAAAGTTACTTGAGCTTTGTGGCCCATAGAGGTTTTTATAAGGAAGCTTTCCTGCTCTCCATTATCTCAAACATCTTTTATAGGTTTTACTTTATTAACAAGGGAGACTTCATCTAGAGTTACTAGCTTGTCCCCCTTTTTTAGCTTTTTAGCTTTTTTGGTTTGGCCATTCCAAAGATCCATAGGCTGATCATCTACTACGCACTGACGGCTAAACTTCATAACAATGTCCTGGGCTGGACTGTTATAAATGCGCCTCATGTGCGGATAATCTTCTAAGGAAAAAGGCTCATTACCTAAATAAAGAAAATTTTCCGTAAAGTCTGATATAGTTAACTCTACTTGCTTTTTCTTAGCCATTTGATTTTGATCTGTACTTAGCTCTTTTTAATTTTTCTCTTCGCTTCTCAGAAGGTTTAGTGAAATGCTGCCGTTCCTTATACTCATCTAGTATACCAGCTCTCTGTACTCTAGACTTAAAATGTGTAAGGGCTCCTGTTAAATTATTATTTCTGACTTCTACTTTGATTGACATTTTTTTCTTCTGCCTTGTTTAAAGTTTTATTTGAGTTGTGTTCTTTTAATTCTTCGAATAAAGTACCGTGGGGTCCGTGCTCTATAAATTTAAAGACTACGTTATCCTCACTTTTTCTACCTATTCCGAACGCAACAGAATACGACTTTTTTCTGTCTTTATCAACCTCTCTTACAAAATCTCTTAAATCTCCGTAAAGGAGGGAAGTCTTTCTTTCTAATCTTTGAATCTCATCTGCCCCTATAAAGGAGTTATGATCTTTCCACTTATTCTTTTTCTTTACTAGCTCTCTTCTACTGTCCTTCCAAAGTCTAGCTCTTCTGTCAAACTCTCTTGATTTAGCCTTGGCCAGTATAAGCTCTGCCCAGTATTCGTTTTTAGGGTGTTTAGTTTCTTTTGGATCTCCCGGGGGCGTTAACCAGGAATCACTTAAGATCTCGTATACTCCTCAATCTGCGCTTGAAAAATACTTTAAAGTGTTTTCATGAAATTGGCTTACAAAGAAGTTTATAGGATGCTGGGTATCTTTTATATAAGAGCCGTTAATTTGCTTAGTCATTTTAGTTTTACCTACGGAAGGCTCAAAGCCTTTTATAGCTATGTTAACATCTATATCGCTGTCCCAGTCTCATTTATACCCTGTGATAGACCCAATTATAAATAAACCTTTAACTCTGTCCCCATCAAATATCTCTAAAACTTTTCTTAAAATCTGAGCCTTTACATGAGGATGTAGTTTTTTAGTAGTTAAATCAAAAACATTAGGGGCTAAGTTATCCTTAGGTGTATTTAAGATTCCTGCTATCTTTACGTGTATGTTTTTAGTCTTCTTCTTTTCCATGCCCCACTTCTTCTGGTTGTAAGTCCATCAAGTGCTTCTCTTCCCCGGCTCCGGTATCTTCTTGGGGATCGCCATGTCTTTTAATTTTAAACTCAAAACTAGTTACACCTCCCCCACTATTAATATCACTTTTTTCTTTCTCAAAGGAATCTATTCTGTCTGTAAGCTTAATAGCTAAATTACCCCATCTTTGTGCCAGCTCGGGTTTAATTTTGGATTGCTCTTTAAAGTTATAGTAAGCGTCTCCCATCATATCTTTAAGCATAATGCCAAAATCCTTCTCGGGCGCCGCTCCTAGTTTCCATAGCAGGTAATCTTTATCTCCTTTTAAAGCTATCTTATAGTATTTTAGGAGCTGGGGCTCTTGTATAGTTTTTACGTAAGCTTGACGCTCTTTTAAAGTCCACTTACTTACATTAAAAAAGTAGTGTAGAAAAAGCTTTATATCCTCCGCACTGTACTCCATATTAAACTTACCATTAACTATAATTTCGATATCTTCGTCGGTCATTTTAGCTATGGCCATAGAAGTTATTAGTCTGTACATTAGCGGGTCGTCTAACAAGTTCATTGCTCCCTTTACAGGGTGGGTTTCCCCGGGTAAAGAAAACCCAGTGTATTCACAAAAGAACTCTGTTACTTGAAGATCTCGTATCCAGTCAGGGTCTGCGGGGTCTGGATTCTTTCCATCAAAATAATCTGGTTTTTCACTTCTAAGCGTTCTTAAGATAATAGGTATAGCTTGCTCTGGTACTGGCAACGAAAGGTTGTCCAGCTTATCTTTTAGAGTATCCAGAGGAAGCTTTGATACTATCAAAGCTTCTATATATTTTAAATGGGGTATTAAAGCTGACATTGTATTAAATTAAATTATTTAAAGATAAAAGCATTCGTAAGGACTCTCTATTAGGTACTGCAGTTAAGTCCACTACTTTAGACCCTCCTTCTGTGTAAATTACTAAGGGAGAGTAAGAGGGGCCTATCATGTGTTCAACTTCTAAATCAAACACGTACTCTAAGACATCACTTACTTCTTGGGCAAGTGTGTTGTAATAAGATGTACCGCTATGCTCTATAAGAACTTTATTCATTATCCTTTGAACCTAAGGCGTATCCAGTACCTCCAGCTCCAGCAGCTCCTCCTACAATATACTTTTTCTTGTTACTTTTTAGATGCTTTCTAGCTTTTAAACCTTTATTTCTGTACTTATCTCTGGCCGCCATTGCGTCTCCTTGAGATTTAGTTACTAAGCCTTCTTTATTTTTAGGGAGTTTTCTGCCTCTAAGGCCTTCATAAACTTCTTTAGCTTTACCTTTTGTGGAGCTAGTGCTATTCTTTATCGCTTGGATTAACCCTGTCCCTTTTGCTGCTTCCTTCTCCATTTCTTCTAGAAACGCTACGGCTGCTATTTTTCTTAATTCACTTTTTTCTATTAAATTACTCATATTAACTTATTTTACCTGTATTTTTAGTTGTTTTTTCTAATAAACTTTTTCCTTTATTTATATCACTGGCCGTTGGTATAGGTACAGCGAGTGATGCTGCAAATCCCGCTTTAGCCGACTTGCCTTTTAAAGATCCTCCAAAACCACCTTTTAGAAAGTTTTTCATTCTACCTCCAGAGAAGGCTGATTTAACCCATTTACCAAATATATTAAGCAATCCAAAGCTGGCAGCTTTCTGTAATTGATAAGATTTAACCGGTACGTATTTTTCTTTTCGTATACCTTTTGGAGGCTTACGGTTTATAAACTCTTCCACCAAGTTATCTATAACCTCACCAGTAGGTCTATGTCTTTGGGTCTGCCCCACTCCTTTAAAGCTATCCGTATGATAATAAGAAGGTAATCTTTGCTTATACCCTCCTGGGTTCTTCATCATTAGTTTTAAAGAAGCTGTTTTCTCTTTAGTTTTCTCTTTATTTTTACGATCTATTAAATAAGCAACGCTTGTAAATACCGGAAATCCTACTGCACTGGCTAAAGTACCTTTTCCTATCTTCTTAGCTATAGTTTTTACATGGTCCCCCCTGCTTAATACCTTGCTACTACCGCTCTGAGCCTTTACTATAGAAGTGTCTAGAGGATGAGTTACTGCTTGAACAACAGCCCCACTTACCCCTCCGGCAATCATATCTTTTTTAAATTCTTTAAAGAATTTCTCCTTTTCTTTCTCGCTTCGGAAAAATCCTTCCCCATTCTTAGCTAGTTTAGACAGCATTTAAAAAGCCCCCCTTGGCTAGCTTCTTGCGTGTTGAAAGTTTTATTAAAATCTGTTTGCATAATACTAAGAAATCTGGCCTCAAATAAATCATAAGATTCGTCTGCCATTAAAATATCTCCGTCCAGTAAATGAACCTCAGTTAAGTTTTCTGAGTCTATATGACAAGGTCTTATTCTTATAATTTCTTCAACTCTTACTAGATTTGGTACTCTTATACTCGGCTTTGTGTTTGAGGTAAAAGCGATTATCTGCTCTAAATCATCCATATCTTCAATATCATCTTCATACTCCAAAGAATGGAATTTTATAAACTTGTTTTTATTCATTACGTTACAGGTATCTCTTCTAAAGTTTTTGTGTTGTCTGGCACTTTCGGGCTTTTGGGTGCTGAAGGTGTTTTAGCTTTTTTTACTGCTCCTCTTCTTTTTAGTCCATACGCTGCTCCTATTCCAACACTACCTCCTACAATAGCCCCTAAAACGGAAGACTCTATTAAATTTCTTTTTGTACTATCTATTTCTGGGTGCAAGTAACCTACTACTGGACCTGCTACCGCTCCAGCTCCAGCTCCTATTAAAGGCAGTTGAGAAACACTAGCCTGCTTATTTATGTATTTATACCCTGCGTATCCTGACGCCCCTAATAAACCCCCGTAAGTTCCGTAAGACTTAAGTCTTTCCTTCGTTACTTTTTTCTGAGCTTTTGTGTGTAAATCAGAAGCTTCTCTTATCACCTTATCGTCTGCTTTTACTTTACTTAGTCGGGTAACCTCTTTTCCTAAATCATCTCTAAGAGTCTTAGCTTTTCTTATATTGCCCAGAGAGAACACTCCTTTTAAGGAAGCTTGCTTAATTACTCCTCTGCTTTCTAGCAATTTTAGCTTAACTGGTAAAGGAAATTTAGGGTCTTGAAGCATTCGAGTCTCATAGTCTTGCTGCCCTTTTCTATAGATACTATCTGCTTTGTCCACTAAAGAAGCTTTTAATCTTTTTTCTTTGTTTTTATCTTTATTTTTCCCGTAAGCGTAAGTACCAACTGCTGCACCTGTTCCAAGGGTTAGAACTCCTACACTTGCTAATCTATTTTTCTTGGATTTATCTTTAAGCCTTTGTATCCTTTCTAAGTCTCTTTTAACTTTCTTAGATTTAGAAGAAAATCTACCTAATCCTAAATACTTAGAGGCCTCGTCATCATATTTGCTAAGTAATTTTGCCCCTATGTTATCAATTCTTCTTTGGGTTCTTCCTGTTAAATTATTTAACCAATTCTTCATTTTTTTTAGTAATTAAAATTTTTCTTATTAGGGTCTGTAATTAAGGGCCTTGTTTCATACCCTAATAGGTTAGAATGGACTCCTTCGTCTCTAACATGTCTTTGGGATCTTCCTAAATACCCTAAGCCAGAAGCTAGTGTACCTAAGCCCATTCCTGCACCAGCGGCAGCCATTCCCGCAATTGGAGGTAACACTTTTCTTAGTCCTACTCCTGCTGCAGAAGGTACTCCAAATTCTAATAAAGTTTTAATCCAATCTTTAGGTTCTTCTTCTGGATTGTCCCTATAATATTTTCTTAAAGCGTCCTTATACTGTTCGGTACGTATGTCTAATTTACTTATAATTCCTAGCGATTCTGGGTCCATGTTTAAAACATAAGCAATTATTTATTTCTTGTCAATTTTTTGGTATAAGAACAATGAGAGTGCTTAATTTTATAAGTCTTTTCGAGTTGCATAGGCTTGGTATTCTCAGCAAACACTCAGCTAATTAAAACGTTAATGACGTAATTAAGGATTGATGAATGGTAGAAATTGTCCCCGCTGAAGACCTAGTAGACTATGTAAACTATTTTAAATTGCCCAAACCTAGGATGGGTAGTTTAGAGTACTTACATCATGTCTTTAGAACTTCAGCAGAGAGGTGTAAGGTTCAAAATGCGTTAACCTGCACCGACTACAATTATTTTGGTTTAGTTGTTAAAGAGGATAGGGTTGTAATAAACCCAGTGCTAAGGCCTTTGGAAAGCCTATCCTCATCTACTAGGTCAAAAATAAGAAAAAGAGGTTTTTCTTATTTGACTACTTCTTTTGTTCGGGTACTTTGCAATGGGGTAAAGTATAAAATTAAAGCTGAAATACAGCTTGGAGGTGAGATTTATTTAATCTCTTGTAACCTTGTAAAAACAAAAGAAGTTCAGAAATTAGAGAAATTATCTCTAAAATTTAAACTTTAAAATTATAGCCCTTAATCGCTTTTTAGCGAATAGTAATTAAGGGCCTTATTTTTTTTAGCCTACGAATTACTTTATCGTCATCCTCGCGAATCTTAGACCGTATGAAATTTCATTCAATATTATGATTAAATGGGTATAATGCATGAATAGTCATTCATTATGAATCATTGATTAACTAATGTATCTCCAGAAGCTTGGTCTAAAAGCTCTCTGCGCTTTAGATATTCTTTGTAACCCTCGACTGCTTCCGCTTCTAATCTTTTAGAATTATAATCTGTTATAGCCATTTTTAAAGATAATCTACTCTTCTTTCTATTTTATCAAAATTACCGCTTTCAAGCCTTTCTTTGCCCGCCGGGGTTAGCCTGTCTTGCTTATCATACCTTTTTAATTGCCTTCTTATGGCTATATGCACTTGTTCTTTTTTAGCAGGGTTTTTAAACTTTTCTTTATCAAGGGTGAAATCCGTACTGTCCCAATCAAAAGAATTAATAAAAGAATTGACACTTGTGTTAGCTAATTTAGTTAAAAAGAAGGGCTTTAACCTTCCTTTTAATTTAACTTCCGCTGTCTTTCTAAAAGCTTCTTGTTTTTTCTGGGCTTGGCGATCTAAAGCGTATAACCCTCCTGCTCCTACTGTTGCAGTACCTACAGCTCCTATAGCTAGAATCTTGCCTAACCCCATTTTTTTCTCATTTTTTAAATCCTCTGCCCCGTCAAATTTAGAAGCGTTAAAGCTTTTATCTGGCGATTTTGGTGCTACTGGTTCAGAAGGTTTGGTGGGGCTAGTAAATTTCCCTCTATTTTTTGCCTTAGTTATCGCGTCTCCTATTTGCACATCTGTGTTAATCTTTTCCTGCTTTTGTTTAATCTTGGCTTTTCTAGCCTTATAGCTTTGAATATCTACTTTAGATCTACCTTTTTCATTTATTACTTTATCATATTCCTTTATCTTGCCTCGCATAGATCTAGAATCTTTACGGGCGCTCGCAGCCAGATTTCTACCGAACTGGTCCAGTTTTTTATTAGAACTTCCTCTTAAAGCTTTAGATAAAGTACTTTTAAAAGAAGCTTCTTTTACTACAGGAGGTTTTCCCGCGTCCCATTTTTTAATAGCTTGAGCGCTTCGATCCGCAGAGGAAGCTATACGGTTATTCCCGCTTTTCTTAGCTAGATTTGATATTCTGTTAAGCTGATTTACTGTCAAACCTTTATCTATAGCTCCTTTAGAGTTTTCTATTTTAGTTAGTCTGCTTTGTAAAGCTTTTCTGTAAGTGTCTATTTTTGCCATTTTTTTAAGATATTAATTTTATTTTCTTTTATCCAGTCTTCTATAGGAGGAACGTCTCCTTTGTTTACATGCTTGTTTACGCTATCTCAGTCAGCTTTTCGTTTATCTCAAAATCCGTATTCTTCCATAGCTAAATATACTTTAAGATGGAGACTTAGTCAAGGCGTCTAAATTATTGTCGTCAATATCTGCGTTTTGCAGAGCTTTTAAAAACCCTTTGTTTAGCGCGTCTTTATCATCGGCTAGCCTTTTAATGTACTGGTCAGTAGTAAACCCTTTCTTTCCTTCTCTAGCTGTGCTGAAATAGTTTTTTATAGAAACCTTTCTTTGAGAAGGAGGTAAATGGTCGTGAGAGCCCATTCTTACTGCTCGGCCATGCACTTGTTTTAACCTTGCGTTATTCCAGTGAGGTTCCATAGTTTGGACTAGTCGAGTTCCTTTTAAATCAAGACCTTCAGACCCTGCCCCGCTTATTAGCAAGTGCTTAATCTTTCCTTTGTTATAGTTTTTAATAATCTTTTTGCGCTCTTCATCATTTGTTTCGCCTGTAAACACTCCTGATTTTATTTTATTTTTCTTTAAAAGAGCCGCCATAGGATGTACACCACTTTCAAGGTAATTAGAGTAAGTAACTCCTTTATAATTAGGATTAGCTTTATGCGCCTCTGTAATATCCTTTACCATTCTTTGAAGCTTTGGAGTAGGAGTAGACTTACCTGTGTAAGCTTTAGTAGTATTACTTATCTGTCTTGTAGCGTTTAAGAAAGAATTCATCCCGGGAGCTTCTTTTTTAGAAGGCGGAATACCTTTCTTTATTTTATATTGCAGGGTAGGTTTTTCGTCTAAAGCTTTTGAGTAAACGCTCCACTGGTAATCTGACATAGGAACGTTTACGTCTTCCTCTATAACACGGGGAAAGTTCTTAGATGAGGACTTATGGTAGTCCACTTTATCCATAGCTTTAAGAGTTAACTCATTCATGTTTTTAGGTGTTAGCTTGACTCCAGGCTCTACTCCTTTTAGAATTCCTCCTATAGACGGCCAAACTTTTTCTTCCTGAACATATTTATCGTAAAACTTCTTTTTGTTTCTAGGAACGTCTATTCCAATTCCCCTTAAAAGAGGAATTAACTCGCTAGGCTCATTTCTGATAGGAGTTCCTGTTAAAAAAACTTTTTTATCTGCTTTAAATTCGTCTGGGTACCGGCTTCTTTTACTTTCTATTCTTCCCATTCTGTGAGCTTCATCAAAGGCTAGAATCCCTTGGCTTTTAGGCTGGGGCTTAGTGTAAGAAGAGTAATCTAAAGGAGTCTTTACTTTGTGTTTAACCTTTTCTTTTTTAAAGTTTCCACGTAGGGAGGCCGGGCCTATTACACTTAAAGGCTTTTTAATTTCTTCAGAGGCTCTTAGAGCTGTTAAAGTTTTTCCGGAACCTAATCCATGGTATAAAAGGACACCGTTATGGCGCTTTATTTTATCTATAGATTCTCTTTGGTGTTTTTTAAGTGGAGTCTTTTCTTTTTTCTTTGGCATTAAATTAAGCCTCTATCTTTTAAAGCTTTGAAAAGTTTTTTATCTGCTAAAACTTCTTTATCTATATATTCTTGTCCAAACTCTTGAGAGGTTGTACCTACTTGTTTAAAACCTAATCTCTTAGCAGGTGTGGCTATTCTTTTTGGGATTGCCATGCCTATGTGTTCAGTTTCTTTTGGGTCCGTTATTTTTACTACTCCTGGAAAATTTTTAGTATCAGTATCTATTAAAAATCCCGGCTTTTTTATTTTTTTAAAAACATCGTCTAAGGCCTCTCCTGGAAAATGGCCTTTAAGCTTGGCTCTAAAGTTTGCTTCTTTCTTAAAATGGTTTTTAATGTCAGCGCTTATTCTCTTACCTGCTCCGTGTCCTGCCCAAGTCAAAGCTCCTACTGCCGCTAGTCCTGCTCCTACTTTACCTGGAGCTTTTTTAAACCTTTGGGGGAGTTTTTTTAGCTGCTTAGCGTAAGTTATTGGGTTTAGCGTAGTTTTTTCTATTCCTAGAACTTTATCAGTTATGATCCACTTTGCTGGGACTAGCCCACCTACTACCGCGTAATCTTTTGCTGTGGCTTCTCTTTTTTTAGACATGTTATTTCTTGGATTTATTCTCTTTTTTAAGTTTTAGGGCTGCATTATATTGAGTGTGAGCGCTTAAGGAATTTAAAGATCCTCCTAAAACTCCTGATGTCAGCCCTCCTACGATACCAATCCCCTTACTTAAGCTTCTTTCCGGGGAACCACCAGTATCCTTAATAAACTCTTGTCTCGCATTTTGTAATTCGGGTGCGTCTTCAACAAATTTTTCTATAAACCCTGGATCCCGCTTTCCCGTACTCTTATATTTACCATAAGACTTTTCTGAAGTTGTAACAAGGTTTGTAGTATCATCTACTAGTTTAGTAGCCCTTTTAATTTTCTTTAAACTTTTGATTGCCGCCCTGGGATTTAAAACTTGTAAGGAATCCTTTGCCCCTTGCCTTAAATAACTAGAAAGCTCTGGTGCCCTCCCTTTAACAGCTTTTGCAACTCCTGCTAACCCGGCAGCTGAAAGCCCTGTACTAATAACAAAGCCCCCTAAAAACCCTCCAACGTTTCCTGCAGCTTTATGCTTAGCATGGCCTTTCTTGTTATTAGTAGCATTGTTAAAGGTTATAACCCCTGTTGGGTCTATCCCCGCTCCAAAGTCTTGTAAAAAATTTGTTTCTTTATTTTGATCCTTGGCTTCTTTTTTCATGTGGCGGCTTTTGTTCTCTCTCCCTATAAGCTTTAAACGATAATCTTTCTTTTCCATTTTTTCGCTTCTTAGTTCTTTAAATATTGGAGCTTGAAATAACCCACTGCGGTGTTTATGTTGAGCTTGTACTTTAGCTCACTGTCCTATAAACGCGTTTGGGTTTTTAAAAGCTTCTTCTCTGGTTTTATCATCCAATCCGCTTCCGAATTTTATCTCTTTTGCAGATCCTTCAGGGATTCCTTTAAATCCTCCTACACCTTTTCCTTCATATTTAGACCCAGGCTTTGCTGGGTAGGTGCCTGTTATTTCTACGTCAAAGTCTTTTTTCTTTTTTACTTTAATAGGAGTGTTACTGTTCTTAGGGTAAATTACTATTCCTTCCCTTGTTAAAGGGTTAGACCCCATTTGAATCTCTTTTAGAAGATTTTTCTTTTCTTGTTTAGAGTAAGCTAAAGGAGGTAATTTAAGTTCATTGAACGATTCCTGTACTTCTCTAAGCATTTGAAGCTTTTCCTTGAAAGACTTATCTTCTACATTCTTTCCTTTAAATTTAACTACGTCAAATATTCTAAGGTCAAGCGGTCTCTTCTTTTTTTGAAGTTCCCGGGACTTAGGTACACTAGAATTCAACACTCTGCTAGTCTCGCTACCTTTTTCTCCTGGTACGTAAAGTTCCGCTCTTAAAATAGTTTTTCCTAAAGTCTTAGGACTAGTCTTTTTCCATAGCTGGGTCTTAAACGTATGGTCTATTAAATCCTCGCTTCGTTTACTCTTTCTATAAGAGAATACATCAGGTCTTTTGTTTGGTCTTAAAACTACTAAGTTATGAGCACCATCTAGTTTAGGCGACCATACTTCGTTATCAGAGCTTTCTTCTGGATCTATTTTATCAAAGTCTTTATTAGAATAGCTTTTTTTATAAGAAGGAACGTCTTTATAAGCTTTAGACTTTTTATTAGGAGTGTAGTTGTAAAACAACCACTCGTCACTTCCCGGCTTTTTTAAGAGTATATACCTTTTAGTGCTATTCCCTCCGTGGCGATTGAATTCTATCTTTGAATCTCCCGCTTTTAAAATATCTACTTTTTCCCTTGCAATAGACCTTACAGTGCCTTTTCCGTAGCCTTTTTCTATAGTACCACTCCAGCCCATATAATTCCTTGTATGGTCGTTAGTGCGTACTGCAGTAGTCTTTACCCCAGATCCTGGTAGCTTTTTAGTAGCCCAGGAATACGCTTTGGAGGACCCTGGAGGAGAAAGTCTTATGTCATAGTGAAACCCCGCCCTATCAGCTGTATGCGCTTGAATATTTAAATCTCATTCGCTATTCTCAGCTCTGGGTATAGAAGTTTTTTGACCTTTTTTAGGTATTCCGGGTGCGTATTCGGGCATTTAATTAAAGTAAATATTTCTCGTATTTCTTTTTATAGTTATCAGGCACTTTAGAAACGTATCCAGCTACTATTTGCTTATTTAAGAATCCTAGATCCTCAGCCTTTTTAACTAAATATTGTACTGTTGCTTTTTTAATCATTTTTTTTTATTTAAATAATTGGCAGTTTTGTTTCTAGATTTTTTAGAATTGGAGTTTTTGTTTTTTGTGTAGTGTGCTGTTCCTGCTATCCCTAGAGCACCTAGCC
>Ga0136600_1000380_pt1 | contig 23963 bp, 12 predicted proteins | sample AntRauMFilla2698_FD_104634 | JGI IMG/M metagenome (GOLD analysis project Ga0136600, IMG submission 104634) | Saline lake microbial communities from Rauer Islands, Antarctica - Metagenome Filla 2 #698 | ecosystem: Environmental > Aquatic > Non-marine Saline and Alkaline > Saline | place...
AGTCCAAGCAGAGCCATCGTACACCGCTGTCTGAATATCGTCGTCATCGTCGTCGAGTGAACTGTTGTCAGTTGCGTACGCCAGATAAACGTGACCAGTGGACTGGTCAATGGTCGCTGACATTGCACCGTCATATTCGCTACTTTCTGTGACATTAGTGTTTATCACGGTCCACGCAGCTGACCAGGCTGCGCCATTCCAGGTTTTAGAGCGGATAACATTTGCCGAGACATCACGATTGATCACCAATACATCACCACCTGCGAGCGGCATTAAAATGTTGTAGTCGCTGCGGTTGTCAAACGGATTGACACCAACTTCAGTCCAGCTAGTTTCTAGTTCACAGCTGGAACTACAAGAAACCGCGTACGAAACGCTATTGCTACCAACAGGATTGTCATTTATAGCGGCATAAACTGTACCGTCAGTGGCGACCGTCATTGTGTGTAGGTTGACGGATGACGATAGCGTTGGGGATTGCCCTGAGTTACTCGACGCGTTTACGGGAGCTGCTCCAAGCTGTAGCGTGTCGTTGGTGGTATCAAGTCGATTGTAAAACAAATCGTCTTCACTGGTATCTATAGTCATAACATGAATAGCGTCACCAGTATTTCCAGGCGTCCAGCGATCATACCAGACCAATATTCTGACGCAGTCGGTCTGACTATCCACCAACACACTACTGCCCCACGACCCACCAGCGTCAGTGGTTTTACTGTATACACACTGACCCGTACTATCACGATAAAACGTGTAGCCCACTTGGTCAGATACAAAAACTGTCTGCGCACCGGTGTTGTTGTTGCTACGGGCATCTGAACTGGTTGTCGTGTCAATCGTAACGACGGCAGCTGTGGTTTGGGTTGGCAATAATAAAATTGTCAGCAAACTTACTCCCATAATTTCAACCACGAGTAAGCACACCAGCCCAAGACCAACTCCTTTATTTCCACGTCCAAAAAATCGCAGCGATTGCATAACTCCGTAGCTATATTCTACCGCACATTCCAAGCGCTTTTTCTAGTTCTGTGTACTGGTGCTGGTGGTACCTGATGCCAATGGCAAAATCACCAAATCATCGATAATAGGGTCTACCGGACCAACGGTTTCAGGGACTAAACGCAGATCAAGCTCAAACAGATCATCACTGTTTTCACTGACGGTCGAAGTGGCAGGTGTACTGGTTGCGAGATTAAGATCCATTTCTTTGTCGAAATCATCTGTAATCGGATCTGGTTCGGATTCTTCTTCAGCCTGCTCTGGTTTGGCTGGAGCAGGAGCGATAAAGGCTCGCGTTTCACCAGTTGAATCGGGTTCTGGGAGTTGTTCGGGCAACTCGGCAGGGATCTGCTGCAGAGGAATCAGTTCGCCTGTGATTAAGTCAAATCCCCTCATAATCGTGTCGCCATTGGCGTAAACGGCGTCGTAAACCACAACCATCCGCGGATTGGAAACTGCGACTCCGTCCGGATCACTGATTTCGTTATAAACACCACTAGACACATCGTAAGTCATCAAGGAATGCGTCCCATCACTCGCTCGAACGTTCCAGATCACCAAATCACCACGAATGTTGGGCGCTATATCGTGTTCAATCGAGTCTGTCAGTTGTACTTCCTCGCCAGCCTGAGACAGGATAATTTCCCAGTTATTGTCCACCCATCGCTGCCAGACCGTCGCATCTCCAGACCGACTTGGTTCCATGTTGTTTACTCTGGTGTCCGTAATAATTTCCTCTTCGCCTGAGGCAACGTCGTACGAGACGATTTGGTAGCGATCTTGCAATAACCGGTGCCAAACCACGGTGTTGCTCCGCACATCAAAAAATGGCGAGGCATCATCCACGAGGTTTTGGGTAATTTGGATATTTTCACCTTCACGTCGTAAATAAATCTCCAAATCACCGTCACGGTCAAGGGCTGCAAACAAATCATTTTGTTGCACAACTGGCGCAGTTGCCTTTTGACAGTAAAAACTTCCGTCTTCGATTTGAGTACATTCGTTACTGTTAAAAGAAAACTCGGCGTCTGTTTGCACTACTGACACAACGTTTTCACTTGCTACCGTTAATTCAGCCTGATCATCAGTTGTGTCAGATTCATCATTTGACGAACCAGCGCCTTCCGACTCCTGATTATCTTGTGCTGTCTGCGTAGTAGTAGCCGTAGATGAAGCCACCGGCTCTGGTGCCGAGGTGGTGTCGACAGTAGCTTCAGGGTCTGGCAGCACAGCCGTTGTTGTGGCGGTGGAGGATGTTGCCGGGGTAAGAGCGTCCGCGGCTGGCAATTCAGTTGTATTGGTTTCCATTGTCTGCGTGGCTGATTCTGATTCCAATTGGATTTCTGGTTCTGGTTCTGATTGTGGTGGCAATTGAATTTCTGGTTCTGGTTCTGGTTCTATCTCGAGTTCTAGTTCTGGCTCAACCAAAGTTTCGTCGGCTGGTGGCTGTTTGTCCGTAATTGTTTCTTGTGGTGTTAATTCAGTCGGTTCCAAGGGCTCCGCTTGCGCTTGTGCTTCTGCTTGTGCAAATATAGGTTGAAGTAAAAAAGAGAACAGCAACAACAAAGACGCTGTCTGGAACAACGTTCTTTGTCTCAACGTGATTTTATTATCCAAATTTACAGTGGCTACACTGCGATTCGCTGCACTAGTTGCAGATGTTTCTCTTGAATGTTTGTCAGTAAATACGTTGTTAAATATAGGTTTTTTGTTGCTTCTACGTTTCATTAAAGGAACAGGGTGCTTGTGCCCGTGTGCCATATTATTCCCATCACACCATAATTCTATCAAGGAATCCAGCATATTCCCTTTGTTATCAACACCATCCTTGTCTACTGAAAAAAGAAGTCCGACAAAATTATTGAAAAATCTCTAAACGTCATTCGACCATCGCCATTAAAATCAAACAGAGCGGAACGATTGCTCCAAGCACCCATAAAAGCGCTGATGTCTTGGAGTGTGACCTCGCCGTCTCCGTTTATGTCACTAACAATATTTTGACTGACTGCGATACGAATTTGTTCTTCGCTGGTATTCTCATCAAAATTAAACACACTGAGCGTGCCCGCTGGTACAGTGTTTACAATGACTTCCGTCCCCTGCCCATCACCCGCGACTAGACGTAAATCTTTGATGGCTATTTCGTACTGTCCGGCTGTTTTGGCACGGAAATTGATAGTCGCGATCTGGTGTTTACCGAAAAAACCTCGTTGAAACGTGCCTCCGCGCAGTAACACACTCGTATCAGTCAGGATTGGGTCTTCCGTCCATAAGCTAAGAACAGACTGCCCACGATCGACACCAAACACATCAACTTTGTCGGCTGGAAACGAAACCGTTAACTCGATCGCATTTACCGGCACTGTGGCTGAGGTGTAAATAACTACGGGGAACAAATCCCCAACCTCGACTGCGCTAGCTGTCGTTTCTAAATACACCGTCGACCCCATAGTCGAGCCAGAAAGCGCCATCAAACCCAACACCGCAGCACTACTAAGTACCGCCGGAAACATGTACCGTACGGTTCGATTGGCAGTGCGAGCGCGTCTGTATCGAGAGAAGTAGTTTTTGCATCGCTGCCAAAGATTCATATGATTACAATGACGTTAATCCAGCGCGCAGTTCATCGGTTTGCCCTTTTGTTAGAAGGAGCGCTTCCCTGGTCTCGCCAACTTCGTTTAAAATGGCGACGATTTCATCAGAGGTTGGCGACTTACCCGTGAGGAGGGTGTCAATAATTTCTTTTTGTAAACGCACTAAACTGGAAAATAATACACTCTGTGTTTGTTCACCCTCAACCAAACGCTGCCATTGTGGCAACTGCAACTCTTGCGCTTCATCAGTCCCGGTGATGTCTTGCAGTCTGATGGTTTGTGTTTCCAGTACTTCAATCTCCCGACCGAGTCTGGCGACCATCACTACTTTTCGTTCGGCAAAAAAACCACCACACAGACCAAACAGCTGCTCCAACTCGACCAGTTCAGCCTGGGTCAAACCTTGATCCAAACGGCTAAGCAAAAAGTCAAAGCGATTGCGATCACCGCTGACGCAATCTTTGATGATTGATTCAGTCACACTGTCGGCACCATTTCGCGCTGTCGTTTCGGCAATCGTCGAAAGGAGCGCTTTTTGTTCAGCAATCTGCAACCGACTCGTTGCCTCAAGGTTAGACAAACGTTCATTGACGATGACCATACTCGTCACGTAGATCGCAACGATACACAAGATAAGTGCGAGGACAATCTGGTATTTTTGGGGTAGCGATTTCATATTCGGGATATTAGTCTTGGCTAGTCAATTTGGTAACGTCTTGAATTTCTTTCTCTACTGCTCGCTGCGACCGTTGTAATGCAAGATCGATTGCTTTAATTGTATCAGCTTCGGCTTTCGATAACTTGTGTGTCTTACGCGCATTTTGTAGCGCTGCTTCTTGTGTGCGCAGTTCTGATTGGAGGGTACTAAATTCGCGATGCAAAATATCAAGCGCTTCCTTTGACTCAACCCGCACAGCACCCTTAAATCGTCTTAGCAAGAAAAATACGTACCAAACACCCAGGAACAGCAGCAGTGTCAAAAGCGTCAACGGCACAATGATCGACATCGCATCAACCATTTGATTACCAAACCGAATATACCCAGGCTCTTGAACCGCTATCCGTTTGATATCAGAAACTTCACTCTGGGCACCATTTTGATCGACTGACTGGGCAGTGATCTCATAGACACCGGTAAAGAGTTGCCCCTCCGGGATGAATGTAAATTCACCCATTTCGTCTGACTGCACTACGTATACATTTGGTTCAGCCCCAACGCGTCTAAAAAAGATTGACACTTCAGACATCGGTCTTGTGAGACCTTTTATAACCGGGATAACGTCGCCACTCATTTCACTAGGAACTTCAAAGAAAACGGGTTTTTCAAAAGCCAGAATTGTAAAGGAAAACGTATCAATCACACTATTTCCCGCTTGATCAAAAGCTTCGATAATCACCGTGTGGTACCCCGGCGCAAGTGCTGGCAACTGCACTAATCCCGTACCGGCTTCATCGATATATTCGTAGGGTTCATCGGCATCAATTTTGATGAAGAACCGGCGAACGCTTGAGGTTTCGTCATCAATTTGTAGCTGGAGTGTTTGCTCTGGCGAAGACGTGTCGTTATCTTCTGCCGCTGTAATGACAAAATTGGTCGGCACGCCCGTGTCTACAGCGAGACGGTAATGAGTTACTCGACCCCAACCGTCCGCATTTCTAAACTGCAAATGGAAATACGATTCTCCTTCCGGCAAATCTTCCAATGTAATGCTGCTGATTGGGTCTTCGTAAACTCGGGTAGGGATCGAAGTTGGCGACTGGTTTAAAAGGGTTCGGACTTCGGTCACGCCCGCTGGCAACTGCCACTGTAATTGTGCAGTTTTGTTGTTGTGCCAGCCAGTTGGATCAGCGTGTGTCTGCGAGGTAATTTGTGGCGCTCCGGGAGTATTCGCTGGAGCGACGTACTCGATGATGCGTTCAGGTTCTGGGGCGGCTGAAGCCGCTTGAATCGTAAACGTACCACCATTCATTGCAGTCAGGACGTTTGTGCCACGACCGTCGTTGGCAAGCACAGAACCATTGGTGAACGATACGCGGGGCGACCCGGCGTTAATAGCCCTAAATGTAACCGATAAAACTGACCCCACCCTACCTGTATAGCCAGACGGTACCCCGCCACTAAAAGAAATGGTGCCAGCGGTGTTTGAAAATGTCGGTTCTGCCACCCATAGATTAAAAATGGAATTGGTGCGATTGACTGCCACCACCGATAGTTCATTGGTGTTAAAAGACAGCGTTCCTTCAGCGGCGTTGATGGGACCGCTGCCAGGCAATACTTGTACTTGTGCCGTAAACGTCGAGCCAGCTTGATACACACCCGTTGCTGGTGTCAGTCTCAAGGTTGCCGCATCAACAAAAGTCGCACCCAAAAAGAACAGCGCTAGTGTGAGTAAAAATACGGCGCGTTTGTAATTAGTGATGACGTTCATACTGAGTTGGTGAAAGTTCGTCTGCCGTGTCATCAGTGCACTCGGTTTCATCCTCGGCAGACGCAGCTGATTGTTGCATAGCGTCAAAATCGCTAAGCACCCGATCGTGACGCAAGCGTCTTGTGTAAGCAAACACAACAAACCCGAGCATTAAAAGTACTAGCAAAGTAAATCCATATAATACGTAAGACATAATTTGATCACGTGATAGTGTGCGCAAATCTTCGTCAGGGATAATGGTGGCGATGTATTCATTACCCGCTTTGTCGGTTGCTTTGACGCGAATAATACTATTGAGACTCTGGTCGGTGAGAATGTACGGACTCACCGCTGGCAACCATGGCGCATCGGCGCGTCCCCAGTTGAATGAACCCGCTTGTGATACTGGTTCCTCCATCACCTCATAACGATCAATCCCGGTTTGTTTATCTGTGGTATTGAAAGAAATGTAATATCGACCGCTGAAGGCTCGATCGTTGCGTTCCAGAGCAATGCTAAATTCTTGGGGCGGGATCTGGTCGTCATTTATTTGTTGAGTCCACGGGTCCGCGACAAATTCATTGGCGGTTGGGGCGATCGTTAGGGTGCTGGTTAGCAGATCAAGATTTGCCAACGTGCCAAAACCGTCATTAAGGTACGCGGTCGTTTCGGCAGTAAAAGACAACGTCGCAATTTCAGTCTCACCCGGAGCTGTGTCTGCTCGAGCAATGATCTCGAATAGCGTGTTGGTTAAATTTGGGTCGCCGTCAATTCGACCGCAGTAGCCGTTGGGGATTCCGCCGGCAAACATGACCCGTCCCGTTGCAGCGTCGACTGTTGGCGGTTCAAGCCAAATACTGAGGATAGAAGCTCCGGTTGATACGTCAATCGGGTCAAGGGGACCAGAGAATTGCACGACGCCCGAAACGGCGTTAATACACTCACCGCTTGCTTCGTCAGTATCGAGTCTGACTTTAAATATTTCAGCGTCTCCGCGACCAAGGGTTTTTGTCGGCGGGTCAATATACAACGTCGCGGCGAGCGTGGGTTGCCACAGCAAAAGAAACAGTGCGGGAATAACCAAAAATCTCCTGACGTACATTACTCAAAGTATACCAACTACAAACCAACAAAACTGTTTCCTATACACAAAACAAAAACCCACCTCGTGGTGGGAGATAGGGTTTTTGTTTCGTTATAACTCCAAGCTTAGAGTCCAGTTTTCGTTAGAAGACTGGGGTTGCTACGTATGTCAGCGTAGCGGTGTAGTCGTTTGCTGCCTCCTGCAAGGCAGTAATTTCAATCTTGTAGATCACTGTGGCCGTTCCCTCTCCAGGTTCGTTACCGTCAGTTGGTCTATCGTGTCGGAACACTTCGACTGGGGTTGATGAGGCTGAGACAAATTCGTCGCCTCCGGCAAACACATCAGTCAATCCTGTCCCGAGGGTTGTATCTGTCGATGACAATCCCCAGTGTCCAGCTTCATTTTCCAAACCAGGCGTTGCGCTCGGTGATGCCCAAGATGCTGGTGTTGTAATGAAGTCACCGTCGGTGAATCCATCAATATCAGCACCATTTGAGGACGTTAGCTGCTGATCGGTAGCGACAGTAACCACAAATCCGTTTGAAGCGTTAGTCAACACTTCTAGACGTTGTGCGGCTGTACTTGCCGTATCAGCTTCTAGTTCACCAAACGGGATTGCTGTGGCAGTCGTAACACCTCCGGTTGTATCGTTGGTGTTTACGTCTGTTCCTGCCGCAACGGCGTTGACCGTAAAGGTGAAAATCGTATCAACTGTTGCAGTCACTGTGACTGAATCAACAATTGCTACTCGCGTTTCACCCGTATCAACTGAACCAGCAGTGAGGTTAATCTCGTACGACCCGGCTGCCGGGTTTGTAATTTGATTGACTCCACTATCTGCGTTCGTACCGATTTCGATGGTGACTGTTGCATTAGCTGCAACAACACCGGTGTCTGATGTCAGAGTGATCGTTTCCGCTGCAGTGGTGACACCCCAGGTGGCACCAGATTCTGTAGCGGCGAGCGTTGCATCTACACCGTTAATTTCGAAATCAATATCGCCTTCATCGAGGCTTGCGACCCCGAGGAATCCGCTTTCGAAAGTCAAAACAATCGTTTCTCCAGCAGCGACTCCGGTTGGGGTAGTAAATTCGATAAGGTGATCTGACACTACGGCAGGTGCAGAATCGGTTAATGTATCACTGAATGATACGACATTTGCCGCTCCTGCGAATTGCAGAACGGGAAAGCCAAGTGACCACATAATGATCGCAAGACTTGCCACAGCGGCGGTTGCTTGGAGTACTGAGAACGTGTATGACGTTCGTGACATAGTACTCTACGTTGTATTAGCTCACAGCTCCATTGTTGTGGTGCAATAATGGACTTGCGACGTTGGTCTCCACTCCAAACGAAGCAAAAACCGTAAACATACCCACGGAGCCACACCGGCTGAAGTGCTCACGCCAAAAAGACGCTTAGTACCACTAATTGAGTACTACCTCCATGAGTACTCTTCTATTGTACGTTGTTCGTCTCGCCGAGAATTTGTTTGTACACAGATTTTGGCTAACCAGTCCAGTTAAACAACAAAATTGAGAAATCTTCGAGTCCGACATTGCCGTTTTGATTGATATCAGCTGGCGGGTCGGAGTCGCCACCATTAGATTGCCACCAGAAAATAAGAATGGAAAAGTCAATGAGGTTCACAAACGTGTCTCGGTTGAGGTCTGACGGCTGTGTCGCTTGTCCGTCCACACCCACAAAAAGCTGCAATGAGGTACTGAAACTACTTTCCGTAGTCAAAGGCGGCGTACCAGTCACAGAGCGGGCTCTGATGATATGTTCTGCAATGGAAAGTCGTCCAGTGTCTAATTGATACGTCCAAATACCAGCTGCGTTTGACTGCACCTCTTCAACGATATCACTATCATCAATGTGAATTTCGACCGTTGCATTTGGTGCCGATTGACCACGCACTTCGATTGTTTCTCCAGGGTTTATCCGAGCGTTTGCTACTGAAACTGTTGGCGGCAGAATGATACCGGAAATATTGGTGATCGCTCCTTGTGTGACATCAAAGGTGTTATTTAGGGTGATCGAACGAACACCATTTATATCAGTACTCCACAACCCGAGAGTGGCAGTTCCTGGATCCGCTTCGGTTGAATATTCAAAACGACCGTCCGCACCCACTCGAACAGTACCAACTGATTCTGTATCCAGCAACAACGTAATATTTCGGCGCGGATAACCAACCCCTGTAATGTTAACCAGGGTGTCACCCAATTCGTCATCTGAACCTCCGCTTGAAGATCCGCCGCCAGACGATCCTCCACCGCCTGAACCAGCCGGCTCGACTTTACAGGTGGCTGAGCAAAAATCACCATCTTCATTATTTCCATCATCACACTCCTCCGCAAAAGTCGTTTGTAAAATCCCGTCACCACAGTACGGACCAAACCGACAAGTCAAGGTGCACTGACGACCAACAATGGTCTGACTGTAGGCTCCTGACTCAGGTGGGACGACGTCACACTGTTCGTTTGAATCCACCAGCCCATCCCCACAAATATTTAGTTCTAGTGTTGTCGTTGCCACCACTTGTGCTCCCGCTAATTGAGGCGCAAATAGCAGAGTTAGAATAAAAATATATACCTTTCTCATGAAGACCGGCGTGTTTGCTTGCGGCGCATGAAGAGTAGATACAAAACCGCAATCAACACCGCAAACACTGGTAACAGCACCGAGACTTTGTGCGCGATCGACAACCCCGCAAATCCAAATCCTGCCGCTTGTACGGTACCAGCCGGTTGCACAGTCAAGGTGAGATCACCTTCTTGTTTTAATTCATCCTGATTGAAAATACGATACCGCGCGATGTAGCTACCCGCCGGCAGCCGAGTTGGCAAAGTTGCTGTCACCGTCTCTGTATCATAGGGCGCAATGCGATCAATCCGTCCAATATGGGTTGTTTCCTCTAGCAAGATTTCACCGACCCGATCATAAATTTTGAACTCTACTGTCGATGGAGCAATCGGAACGTTACCGGTATTTTCAATCAGCATGTCAAATACAATTTTCCCTGGAAAGAAAAGCCAAGCTACTTTTGATCCTTCGTTTAGCTCTGCTACCGAAATTTTTCGCACCCGAAAATCCTCAATTTGCCTATCTATAACTGACAGCCCTATATCAACTCGTGCCCCAAGCGAAATACTAACCGCACCTTGTGCCACCTGTCCATCAGCCGGTACAGTCCGAATGCGGATCGCTCCCCCATAGTCTTTAAACTCAGCGTCAGGCGGTACGGTCACCCGAACAGTCATCGGCACTTTCTGCATTCCTACCGGCAGGTCTACGGCATCACCTTCTACAATCTGTAGCCAGCCTTCCAGTTCAGGGGCGTCGATGGAGAGTTCGGCTTTTTGCGCAACACTCGGATCGCTTCGTACTAGCAGGATCTGCTGCTCGTAGGTGGAGTTTCTCGTGAGACTAGTATTGCGTACGTACGGCGGCGTAATCCCAAAACCAGCAAACGCATAGTCAGCGTGCACCAAGGTAAGAAATACCGGTACACACAAAAAGATCAGCCCGCACGTTCGTAGAAACTTATTCATGAAGAGTTCTCCTATTATCGAAAAAATGTGGGTAAAAAGCAACAACCGCCACTGGATAGCGGCGATTGTCGTGTGTTCTAATGTTATCGGCTTTTTCTACCAGTCACCGGTTTCAGCGGTTGCTCCGGAGAACGTGTTCAGTCCCTCATAACTTCCGGCGACAGTGATGCTCGCGGGAACTTCGATCCCCCAGAAAGTTGTACCGATTTCTGGTGAACTTGTGGCAGTGGTTTTGTTCACATCCAGCTCGACCTCAACTCCAATCGTAGAAGAAGAAAGGATGCTGGCAAACGCGCTGGCGTAGTCAACCGTAGTTGAAGAGAATCGTTGTTGTGACTCTGGAATAGTCGAACTCGGTGACGATGCACAGAGCGCACCGATGGCAAAGTCTGGGCACATTGATTCTCCACGTACTTCCTGATCCAAACCGGTGTTCCCAATGTTGAAAATTTCGGTTGTTGTCGTAGCTCCAGGTCCTCCCAAGAAACCAAAGGTGTTTCCAGGTGCTAGTGATCCATACGGAATCTCAGCGGTCTGTAGTTCAATGGCTGGCGCTTGTTCCAAGTCAACAAGCTGGGCGGTATTGGTGGCTGCGGTTCCGGTGGCAAACTGATCGTCAACACCAGCAACTCGAGCTACCCAGTTTTCAGAAGCAAATGGTGAATCGGTAGCCGGCGTTGCACCTAAGTCGGTCGGATCAGCGACAAACCAAAGCGGGAACGTACAATTAAATATTTGAGTCTGGTCAGTGATGCCCGTACAACTGGTGGTTGAAGCGGTACAGGTAAGGTTCCAAGTAGTTGAGGCCACACCGTTGGTATAACAGTTGTTTGGATTGTACTGCGCTAGTGAGGGGTTACATGAAGCGGACACTCCAGACCTAAAGACTGCCACTTCGGGAATACGCATTTCACTTGAGGTCGCCCCTGATGTGTTGATACAGCTATTGGCATCTGAGACAATGACGTCAAGCGTAAATCCGGTTGTTTGACCTCCCGGCATTGCCAGGCTGATGTCAAAACCGCCGTTGAGGTCAATGTCTCCTCCAGATATTGTTGGTGCAACGTTATTCACTACAAATGACTGTGAGAGCGATCCGCTGGCTTCGTGACCATGATTGTCGATCAGGAACGCTACCGCTGGGTAACTTCCATCTCTTACTGTCTGCACCAACTCGTATAGCGCTGATGCGTCTTCTGTGACACCTACGGTTGTGGTTGCGAGCAAGCCGGTTGTACAGGTATTTGCTATCGAGTCATAGGCTAGTGCATCTTGACATACAATGAGGGTCAATGTGTCTTCAGCGCTCACAACGTCAGGATCGGTCGAAGATGAAAGAAAAGTGAGGATTGCGCCCGGGTCAACGCCGCCGTTATTGTTGAAGGCTGTCAATACTGGTCGCTGGTTCATATTGAACGGAGAAGAGTTGGTCGCGTTTAGCCCCTGCACTGGTGTCGTGTTACACGCTGGCTGCACTGGATCGTCGTCACACACCCAGGCGAACCAGTCGTTCTCTTCTTCAAACTCAGTAGCGGCGTTGTCTGCGATTTCGACTGTCGTGGTCGAAACGAAAGCTGGAGTCTGGTTGATTGTGCCGGTTGAAACTCCCCACTGAACTGCGCCTGTACCACAATCTGGTGGTGCGGTTCCTAGGTTGGCGCTATCTGGAGCGTTGTTTGCTGTCGGAGTGGCGTTGGTGCTACAAATGAGGAGAAAGTACGGCGCACCGTTACTATCGTTACCGATGGCTGACCATTGTATGACTGAGCCAGAGTTGGTTGGATTTGCTTCTGAAGATTCGGTTACTTCAAACGCTCCCTGCTGGAACTCAGGTGGCGTGTTAAGTACTGTAAGCGACGTGGTAGCGGTGTTGCTTTGCGCTGAAACCCGCTGAAATTCTTGCTGACCGACATCCACCATCAGGGCGAACATAAATACACAGACTCCGGCTAGAGCGGCTAGGATTGATATTTTTCCAGCTGCTTTTGCAAACTGGGGAAACTCTTCTTTGTTGTACGACATATAATAATATTTACTAATTTCCTTCTAATTGTACCGTCACTTTGGGCTGCTGTATTTGGTTATACACAGCTATGGACCGGCTATCCACAGGTTGTTACCACGTTTATTCATATCTAATTGCATCAAGCGGGTTAAGGGTAGATGCCCGTCGAGCGGGGAAAATCCCTGTCAAATACCCAACTCCGGCGGAAAATACCGCAATAAATGACAAGAAGTCGAGCGGGAACGAAAATAACGTTACTGCCTGTCCACCGTATTGGCTGGCAAGCAGGTTGAGGAATATATTAACCGAGACTCCAAAAAACACTCCCATCATAATACCGGTTACCCCACCCAAAAATCCTACCACTACCGACTCAGAGACGAACAAATATTTTACATCGTTGGGCGAGGCACCAATAGTCCGCATAATCCCAATTTCCTTGGTGCGCTCCAACAGCGTAACTGTCATGGTGTTAAACATCCCAATCGCCGACACAATCAAAGCAATCCCACCGAAGGTTGCTAAAACTGCCTGAATTCCTTGGAAGATCTGGGACGCCTGCTCAACTGTCTTTGACAGGGCTGTCACTCGGTATCCGCGTTCGATCAACATTTCTTCTACCAGTGGGAGATTCTCATTATCTATCACATTGACCTGTACTCGTTCGAATTCTTCTATTCCGACGTAGTTTCGCAGCTCCGGCAACATCATCAACGCATTTAACACCCCTTCTTCTTTGGTGATACCGCGGACAATGTATTCTTTATCAATAATAATTTCATTCACTTCGTCGCTACCGTCGTCCGCCGGCACAAGCAATCGGAAAGACACTCGTTCGCCAATAAACTCTTCGGCATCTTCGTCCTCGATACCAAATAGTTTTAAGACGGCTGGGGAAATCATGATCGACGTCGTATCGTCAAAATCTTCTTCCACAAACGTCTCCCCGGCACTCGGTGTAATCCCGGCGTACCGTAAATACGCCGGTTCGGCGCCTTGGATAAAGACATTTCCGGTCAAACCTTTGTACGTAACGAGCGCTGGAAATCGAGCCAACGGCGCGGCATCGACCACTCCTTCAATACCCTCAAACTGCTGTACTGTTTCTGGAGTGAGCGTTAAACCCTGCGCACCGGTTGCAGAGACCCCCAGCGAAAGGAGCGAGTCTCCAAACACGATCTGTTCGAGGATGATTTGTTGCAACCCAAATCCAAGCCCCACCAGTACCACCACCGCAGCAGTACCCACTCCCATACCCAAAATCGTCAACCACGTCCGCAAAGGGTTAGTTTTAAACATTCTAGTTGATAGCTGGGCTAAATCTTGTACTCGCATATTATCCTTTGTAGCTTACGTCGACCCCTTGGGCAATAATTTTTTCAAAATACCGGGTCATGTCGTCGGCTTCTCGCTCTGACAATCCCAAGCCTTTGGACCGGATTCCTTTCATCAATCGGATATTTAGCTCACTTTCATCAACCACACCAGTCACTCGGTCGGCGATTAGTTCAGTCATGTTTTCGTTTTGGAGTTTACTGAGTTTGATTCGGTGTTGTTGTGAGAGGTGTTCACTCATTCGTTCAGCGAGTTTGTCTTGGGTGAAGAAAATGGCATCGTTGTCTTTACGCGCTCTAAAGCGACGGATGTCGTCAGAGTTTTTGATAATACGCTGCGCGACACTCGCCATGTGCCGAGCTTCTTTTTCCGACACCTCTACCCCACCTCGTTCGTATGGCAGGACGAGGCTTTTGATGAATGCCTCGCGGTCAATTCGACCCTGAATAAACAAACCAATCGCGTGTTCAAGGCGCCCAATCTGGTCAAATGAGAAATCTTGGGTCAAGAAATTGACCATACTTTTCACTCGCCAGGTTTCTACTGAGTCGTACGGATACAGACGCGCCAGCTGTTCTAGCTCAGTTACAATTGTCTCTCCTTCGCGCACTGGTTTGATTTGTTTACGCTGTGGGTTCACCACTTCACGCAAAATTCGTCCGTCTTTGAGGTAATACACCCGGTGTGCGTACGACAAGTGAGCGGCGTTGTGAGACACCATAATAATCGTTCGTCTATCAAAGGTGTTGATTTCGTCGATTTTGTCCATTACCTGCTGGGTTGATACGGAGTCGAGGTTACCAGTCGGCTCGTCAGCCAGGAGGATTTTAGGGTCGTTAACCATACTGCGGGACACCGAAACCCGCTGCTGCTGCCCTCCAGAAAGCATGGCGGGAATTTTGTGCGACACGTGACCGACCCCAAACCGATCAAGCAGGCTCTGCGCCCGGCGATCGCGAGTTTGTTTGTCGGCGTCACAGAAAATCATCGGCAGCGCCACGTTGTCGAGCACCGACAACGACATGATCAGGTTAAACGACTGGAAAATAATCCCCATCATGTACCGCTGAAAATACACTCGCTCGGACGGCGGATACGAGTACACGTCGTCGCCTTTTACGAGCAACGTCCCCTCTCCCGGCGGCAACGATCCCTGAATCGAATACATGAGCGTCGATTTGCCACAACCAGATGGTCCAAACAAAATAATGTATTCACCTTCAAAAATGTCGGTATTGACACCCGTCAACGCCTTGAATTCGTTGGATTTTCCCTGGTTATAGATGATCGAGAGGTCCCGAGCGACGATGAGTGGTTTTGCCATATTATGCGCCGATTTGATTAACCCAACCGAACGTACTCTCAAAGTTTTCGATGATCAAGTCGATGATGTTCTTTTCTTGGATCGGAGTAAACAACACAAACTTTTCACTTTCAACCGTGTTTCCGGCTTCATCCGTACAGTTTAACCAGAAGGTATAAACGGTCGCAGGCGCAAAGTCCGTGATAACTTCCACGTGACCGGTGTTGAATTCAACCGTGTCTCGCTCAATCTCAAACTGCTCAGAACCACCAGCCGCTCCTTCTTCGTACGTCATCACACAGCTAGCTGGTTCATCAGTCACCCATTCAATAATGGTTTGAATTCGCGACTCACTACCAGGAAAGAGAGTTGATTCGTTAGTAACGTTTGTAATGATCGGCGGCGCCACATCGCGCACAGTGATGAACTGCACCGGCTGACTACGGATTCGGTCTCCGCCTGAATTTTCAGCGGTCACAAATGCCACGTAGCGCGTTCCAAGGGTCAAATCAGCCAAACGCATCTGGTGTGTGGTTGCCAGGGTTGGACGCCCGACCGAGTTCTGTGCCCCCGTGGTTTGATCCTGGAAGTCCACCAACGCCTTGGCGGGTACGTTGGTATCCCACGCCAACGTAGCCGCGTTTTCTTCCACTTTTACTACTCGCAGGTTACGGATTTCTGGGGCTGTGGCTTTGGTTTGAAAGGTAAACACGCGACTTTCACCGGTGATCTGGAATTCGTCGGTTGAACGCACTTTGAAACTATAGTCAGTAAAAGCGTTTAGTCCGATTAGTCTGATTTGGTGTTCGGTAGTGTCCTCTCCGGTCGAAGACTGCGAGAATTCAAAATTTGTCTCATCAAATCCCGCAGACGGTGAAAACAGCACTTCTGAGCTCGCTACCCGGTCTGTCGTCCAGCTGATCAAGGCTGAGGTGGTTTCGGGTACGACGGTTGGCGGACCGACAATCGTGAGGTCTTCGGTAATACCCTGAATCGCTTTGACCGTTTCGTTGACAATTTCTTGCAGTACCTGGGGATCGGTAATTTGCTGGATTTGTTCGATGATTTCTGATGTCTCGATTTGTCCTGGACCGATGTCTTGTCCATCACCGTCAGCTGCCGCTTCGCCGCTTCCCGCTCCGTCTCCTGTTTGCGGACTACCAGTAGTCATAATCCGATAATCGGCAGAAATTCCCTGGTTACCAAATTCATCTGACGAAACCACTCGGAAGAAATAGGTGCGCCCCGGCTCCAATCGCTCAAGCGTGATGGAGTGTTCGGTTCGTTCGTCATCTTCGCCTAGCGGTAGGCGAGCGATACCGTAATCAGGTTGCAAACCGTAGTTGACAGTTGAATCAGCGTCTTCGTCGGTTTGCCAGGTGATCGTGAGACTGGTGTCCGTGATGTCAATTATCTCGAGATTATCAATCTCGGGAGCTTCGCGATCGTCGCGCTGAGCCACCACATATTGCGGGAAAACCGCCTGTGTAACTAGCGCTAAAAGTACCACAAACCCGATAAAGAACCGATTGGTCATTCCCATAATCGTAGCATGCGTTGCGCGTGGTTTTGGTGAGTAATACATAGAACTAATCGCCAATAGCCGTAAAGAAGTTGACGCCGGTGTGCGGGTTGCTGGCAGTACCAAATGGTACTTGGATTCCCCAGAAAATCGTATCACTGACCGCAGGCGTCGTAGTTAAAGGTTTGTCAAGATCTACTTCGACGTTGACCGGGGTAACCGACAGTGCGTTACAGCCAATACACGACGCGTAGGTAAAGGTTGATGTCGAGAAGCGCTGCTGCGCCGCTGGAATCACGGACGCGACACCATCTGTCATATCTGTCCCAGAAATCTGCACGTCGATTGATTCATTTCCGATGTTCAGTAGTTGAATATCCGGATTAAACGAACCAGTGTCCTCGTTGATATCGACTATTCCATACCCAATCGCATTTACAACATTCATCATGCGCAAGGTTAACAGCTCGACCCCTTGTGAAGTTTCAAGATCACTTCCACCGGCTTGATCGCGAACTTCCATAAAGGCGAACCATTCGTTGGCACCGTCTTGGTCGGTTGGGTTGGTGTGGTAGGCAAATGGGGCGACACACTGCAATGTACAGGCGGTACCGCTACAGTTTGTAAACGAACACGTGCTGGTTGCCACGTAACAGTCATTGTCGTTTGGTGTACACAGTGGACCAGCAGCGTTTGTAAAGAAAGTGGTGGTGGCACTCACAAGGTCAGCAAACCCGTTAAAGTCCGTCACGGTAGTCGACGCAATAACCGGAGTGGTGGTGCCACCCGTCAAAGCAATATCAAGCCCTTCATTTAGTACCACCGGGTCAAGCACGGGGTCAAACGCCAAGGTTAATTCGGGTAGATTGCTGTAGGAATCAAGTTCAGTTCCGTCATCTGTGACCCGGAAACAGTACGCATCGTTTGTTGCGTTGGTGGTCAATTGAACGGCGTATTCTAGTTCAGTGTAACGATTTTGCGCTAAATCGTACAATCCAGTTCGGCTATTAGGACTCGTCACGATCAGACCCGCCGCAAAATCTCCCGCGGCTGTAACCAGGTGATCTGAGGTAGCTCCAGCGTTGCTAACGTTTGGTGAAGTTGCCATACACACTGCGCTACTGCCACACGTGGCGATGTTGGGCACGTTGACATAATCAGCCTGATCGACCGCTTCGCAGGTGGCAGCGGTTAGTTTTGGAGCAAATTCTAACTGGAACCGCTGGTCCTCAATCGGCAAACCAGAGTTTTCAATCGCTACCCGCAACCGAGCCGTCTGACCAAAGGCAAAGCCGCCGGTGGGGGTGTTTTGGGTGTTTGCCCAGGTGGCACCACCACGAGCTTGTTCGTTACCCAGGAATACTCGCGGCGTTGTTTCAGTGCGTGGGTACGCAACCAAACTGTCCCAGGCACCGTTTTGGAACCAGAACGAGAAGCCGACGCCACCACTGGTATATGTGCTATCAATTACGGTTGAAGTTGCAATCAGCGTGTTGTTTGAATCTAGGCGAACCGTGAGGTCAATCGTATTGTCAGTTTCCCAGTCGATCACAAATTCGTACCATCCGGCTCCCGCAGCGGTAAAGTTGGCATTTGCGGTAGCCAGTGTGGTTCCTGATGAACCTGCGTTTGAGACATCACGCTCAATGGTTACCTGTTCCGTTCCAATCAAACTGGTACAAATCGCATAGTTGTCTGTCGCCGTTACCGCTCCAGTTGACGCAAATATAGTACAGGCTTCGTCGTTGGTACCGCCGACTGGGTCGATGTATTTCATGTATCTGATGATCTGTCCTTGCGACACCGTGATGTTGTCATTGACGATTCCTGAAACAGTTCGGGCATTTGGATTGGTCGTATTCAACCCAAATCCACCACCATAAACCAAGGTTCCGTTTGTTTCAAACAGCGATTTGTCGTTGGTAGGAGAGGTTGCACCCGTGTAATCATCCAGGGTATTGGCTTCAAAATCTTCAATCGCTGCCATCACCGCACCACCATCACTGGTTGAAGTCGCTGCTACGTTGCCGTAGTACATATAGAACTCTGACACCGTATCTGCGGGTAAGGTTGGGGCTTTAATCCACACGATCGCTTTGTTGGTTGGTGACACCACTACTCGCTCGATCCAATGACTGATTGGGGTTACTCCATCACTGGCAGTAAAGCGCAAATCTTCAAAGTCGGACTGCATATCAGCGTCAAAGGCGACATCAATTTTGACCGCAGTATCGGTATACGTCGTCGCATCAGCATTGATCACGCGCACCCGCTGTCTGGCGGACCAGTCGGTGTTAAACCACTCACTATCGATCGCACCTTCCCCGCCGTCGTCATTTCGCCAGCGGTAGTTGGTCTGTTCAGTCAAAAGACACGCACTGTCATCCCAACGAATTGAGCTACATTCATCAGTACCATCGACATCAAATGCTTCACCCCACCGATTTCCGCTCGCACCGGCAAATCGCCAACTATTGGTAGTTGTCGCATCAAGCGACACGTTGACAGCACCCGAGAAACCGCCACTATCAAAACCAGTGTCAGCAATCAGAAGCGAGGCGTTGTTGTTTATTACTCCGCGAACCAGTGTGATGAGGTTTGCATTGTCAGCCACCGCTGTAAAGTATCCATTGCTCAGTGAAGGAACGATAACCGAGCCAGACAAAGTAAGACCGGCAGTGTTCAGATCAGTGATTTCGTAACCGTTTGCATTCAAAGTTCCACCAGTCGCAGACAAAGCAAAGGTTCCAACTCCTTGGTTTTGGATAGTCGTTGTGGCTCCGATGGCACCGACAATCGCCAATGTGCCGCCGGCAAGTGTCACCGCCGAACTGCTGGAGACAGAGACATTTGCTTGTCGGTTCGATCCAAGAATTGCCCCGTCAAAGTCACGCCCAGCACTCCAGAATTCGGTCGTGGTACCGATGCGATAGTCGCCGTAAATGTATAGATCACCGTCAACGCCTGCGTTGTCTTGCGAGTACCAAGATGAGGAAATCGGCACCGTTACCGTTGCAGCGCTACTATTCCAACTACTAATGTCAGTATTTTCTCCGAGTTGCAAGGTGCCGTACCGTTCGTTCGACGTCGTTTTGACACCAGTTTCGTATTCATTATTTCCATCAAGTACCAGTGTCGTGTCTGTCCAGGTTGTCGCAGTCCCGCCAACGTTGTTGGTAAACACACCACCGACATAAACCGACGTACCCGGCGTCACTACAAACGAACCAGCGTTAACGAGACTAAAGTTATTGGTCGTCGTTGCGTTGTCGACCAGTGTCCAGCCGCCAGTTCCAGCGATTACCACGTTGTGCAAATCGTTGTTCCCTGGGTCGATAAATTCACCAGCATCTGCTGAATTGAACAGTAGAGTTCCTGTCCCGTTGGCAAAGACGCCGCCAGACACATCAAACGAATCACCAATCGCAATCGTTCCAGTCCCAACGGTAAATGTACCAGTGGCAATCGTCAAACTTCCCAAGAATGTTGCTGACGGATCAGTCAAGACATACTCACCGCCGACCGCGCTAATCGTCAAGTCATGTAGGTCATTGCCGCTAAGCGTAACGCTGTTTGTGCCAACTGTACCGATCAGTCTGACTGCTCCACCAGCATGAGCCACCGTGTCCGTCACCGTGAAGTCTTCAGTTACAGCAAACACACCAGTTGGTAGTGTGACGGTTCCGGTCGCCACCGTAAAGGAATCAGTCGTTGTCGCGTTTATATCTCCCATCAACCACGATCCACCACCAGTAAATGACACCGTATGCGGATCCGACCCGCCAAAGATCACCGTGTTACCAGTATCCGTCGCGTCAAACACCAATGATCCAGCACTGGCAACAAATGCGCCACCAGTGTTAGTGAATGACCCACTAATAGTCGTTGTGGCCGCGGGCAAGGTCACTGTCCCAGCTGTGATCAACAGGTCATTGTTGATGTCTCCTTCACTATCGAGGATAGTCCACGAACCAGACCCAGTAAACGCCACGTTGTGGAATCCGTTGTCGTTAGTATCGATTGTCCGACCAAGCTCAGTGGCGGTGAACGTGGTGGTAGACGTATCCGGGTCAAACGTTGCGCCCAAACCAGTAATCAGATCGCCACCAATACTGTGCAGTTCGGCTGTGCCAGCATCAAATACCGCATCGGTAAATAGTTCCAGTGTCCCATCAAACGACGCTCCCGCGCCACCACCACTGAGGGTCATGTTTCCTTGCGGAGCAAATGTTTTGTCATTCCAAACAACCAGGGCAGTGTCGCTTGGCAGCGTGAGGGTATCCACCGCCGCGTTTACAGCCGTAAACGGAATGTCTGCGTCTTCTGAACTGTCATAGACCGACATGGCAGCGATGTTCATCGGACCACTACTTTCGTGCCGGACGATGACGTGATTTTCGTATAGGTCTAGGTTACTGATGAGTGAAATTGGATCTTTGGTGACATTAACAGCTTGTGCAGGTTCTCCATCGATGTACACCATCAAGGTGTCGCTTGGACCAAACCCGACACCAGTGAATGTATAGGCTCCGGTCGTTGCGTCACACGTAGTAGACGCAAACGTAACCGCGCCGACCGTACCAACCACCAAACGTACATTTTCGGTTGTCCCATTACATACGTTTGAGGTGGACACGCGGTCGGATTGGAATACCTGCCCAGAGATATCAATAATCGCCGCTGAATCTTCCCACACCAAGTATCCAGGGTCGCCACCCGGGTCAACATCTAGCGCCTCTCCATCGAGGTTACCAATCACGTTCACAAACCGCCAGGAACTTACCGCAATACCAGTCGCCGTCACGTTGGTAGCTGAAATCGCTGACGTGGTCGCAAACCGCATATTGGTAAAGTTTTGCGCCTGATTGGCATTGATTACACTGCCTGCTACGGTGATTGCGGTTGCGCCGTCACTCGCTGGTTCAAAGTCACCAAATGAGAGATCTTGGATACTAGGTGCGCCTGTCAAAGTCAGACCAGCACTCGTCACCTCTCGAACAGTGTAGTAATTCATATCTACCTCGGTTGAACCACTAAGCGTAAAGGTAAACGGACCTACTCCCTGGGCGGCAATAGACGTACTGGCAGTTGTTGTTCCCAATACAGTCAGTGACCCATCGGTGTACAGCACCGATCCACCGTCTTCCACTTGTACGTTAGCTGTCCGTGGGACTACGAGAGTCGCGCCGTCAAAATCCTCGGCGTAGCTCCAATGATCATCAAATAGAGAACTCACCAAATCACCGTATATATTGAGGTTACCCACCACTCCAGCGTGATTCATTGAGTACAGCGAACTGCCGGCTTCGGTTGTAATCGTTGCAGCATCAGAATTCCAGAAGCGTGGATGTGTGGTAGATGAAACTTCGATTGTGTCGTAGGTGTCTCCGGTTAATTTAGGATTGATGATATACGCTTGATTACCAAATAGTCGCAACGTAGTGCCGGTCCAAGTGGTGTCACTATCGTCCATGTCGTTTTTAAATACTCCACCGACAGCCAACGACTCGCCGGACCGAAGCGTAAATGAGTCAGTAGTCAGCTGCATATCGCCAGTAGTCGTTGCACTTTCGGTCATCGTATAGTCGGCACCGCCAACAATTGTCACATCAGCAAATGGTGAATTCCCAGCGGCAATCGTTGCGGTACCAGTTGCCAATAGAAACTGAACCAACCCTCCGTTAGCAACAAACGTCCCGTCATTATCCCAATCGCCAAATACATTCAGTGAACTAACATCACTAGCAGCAATCACTCCTCGCGTTCCGATATAAACATCACCTCTAACAGCAACCAGTGGATCATTGGTGTTGCTATTTAGGGTCGAAGTTCCAATCGCGCCAACGGTCAAGTCTCCCAGTACCTGTAGTCCAATAACCGGTGCCACCGCAGTCACCGACCCGCCTGACTCGGTATCAATCACGAGGTTGTGGTAGGCGGTGCGCAAAATTGTCGGCGTCGTGCCACTGTAACGAACGGTACTTGCCCCTTCCAAAAATTGACCAGACTCGACAAACACTGATCCGTTACCCGTCAGATCCCACGTTGAACCAAGCGCATCAAGGAAATGACCACTGTTGATTCGCAACTGGTTGGTGATAGTTGTCGTGGCTGAAGTAGCCGGAGTAGTCACGCCAGCGTCTGCACCGTTTCCAAGGGTCAGATTGTAAAATGTCCACGGATTGATTCCGCCCAGGGTATTTTCTGAGTTCATCTGGACTGTGCCACTAGTCATTGCCACCAATCCGTTGCCGCTGAAGTCGCCATTGACAACCGTAACGTTACTCACTCCAGAAATTGTTCCAGTCGATGCCAAGATGTCTTGGTCGACCACAATCGGAGTCTGAATCGCCCAATTACCACCAACACCGGTAAAGGCAGTATCATAAAGATTGATAGTCGAACTCGCACCAGCACCAATTTGCTGACCTGGGTTGGTAGCAGTAAAGGTTGTGCGGCTAGTGGCAGCATTGTACGTTCCGGCGGTGTCGACATACAGCGAACCACCGATCGTGACCGAGTTAGTACCGTTGGCATTGAAAGTAGCCCCCGGTCCAACTCGGAATGACCCATCAGCTGGCGTTGATCCGACCCCTTCAAGAATAATCTCTCCACCAGGGTTAAATGTTTTATCGTTCCAAACGTACAATCCAGCTCCATCAAGCACCGTCAATAGTCCAGGGAAACCAGGAGCTGAGGTGGTAAACGGCAGATCATCCTCATTGCTATTAGTGTAGCCTGCCATGTCAAGAATTGTCAGTGGCGCTATATCTTCGTGTCGCACAATCACTCGGTTTTGGTACAAATCCATATCCACGATCTCACTAGCCACAGAAACTGAACGTGGTCGCAGGGCAATCTGGATTGATTGCGTATCATCGCCGCCATCAACACTACTAATCTCTACATTGCCAGTGGCACCCGCTACCGCTTGTGGTCGAGTAGAAACACCCAAGGTACGTTGCGACGTTCCTGACTGCAAGTCTTCCACTCGGGTCTCCCACGGAGCCACCGGCATATCGATGTCGGCCTCTGGTAATACAAACCAAGCAGCAATCAGGAGCGTTTTGTCTGTGACAGTCGTTATGCTACTAGCTGGAACCAACCCCCCTGGAGCAGTCGTGTACTTGGTCCAAGCTGTCGGAACGTCAATTGG
>Ga0136600_1000381_pt1 | contig 23958 bp, 39 predicted proteins | sample AntRauMFilla2698_FD_104634 | JGI IMG/M metagenome (GOLD analysis project Ga0136600, IMG submission 104634) | Saline lake microbial communities from Rauer Islands, Antarctica - Metagenome Filla 2 #698 | ecosystem: Environmental > Aquatic > Non-marine Saline and Alkaline > Saline | place...
AATTAAGGTATCATTATTAAATGCAGTAGCAATGGATGAAGGACTACGTTTCTCAATTAGAGAAGGTGGAAGAACAGTCGGCGCTGGTGTGGTAAGTAAAATTATTGAATAAGAAAGTTATATGGCAGGCATTACAGACAAACAACAAAGTTTAAGAATAAGATTAAAATCTTTTGATTATAGGTTAATAGACAGTTCTACTAAAGAGATTGTTGATACAGCAAAAAGAACCGGTTCACAAATTAAAGGTCCGGTTCCTTTGCCTACAAGAATTGAAAAGTTCACTGTTCTAAAATCTCCTCATAAGGATAAAGATGCAAGAGATCAATATGAGATAAGAACCCACACTAGACTTGTAGTCATAGTAGTTCCAACAGATAAAACTGTTGACGCTCTTATGAAACTTAGTTTAGCTTCTGGCGTTGATGTTAAGATTGAATTAGAAAATAATAAATTATAGAGGTTACAATGTCATTGGGACTAGTAGGAACAAAATGTGGAATGTCTCGTTTGTTCCAAGAAACAGGCGATTCAACACCAGTTACGCTTATTTATATTGATAATAATAGAGTTACACAAATCAAAACCGTTGATAACGATGGTTATTTTTCAATTCAGGTAACTAAATCATCTCAGCTTCAGAAAAGGCTTAACAAATCCAGAATTGGTCATTTCAAGGCTGCTGATTCTGGCCCAGGTAAAGGCCTCTATGAATTTAGATGCTTATCATCTGATGTAGTTAAAGGCAAGAAGCTAGAAGACTTAGAATTAGGTGAATCATTATCAGTTAGTGATATCTTTAGTGTAGGCGATGTTGTTGATGTTTCTGGAACAACAATAGGTAAAGGATTTGCTGGCACAGTTAAAAGACATAACTTTGCTATGCAAGATGCTACTCATGGTAATTCACTTTCTCACAGAGCCCCAGGTTCAACTGGACAAAATCAGTCCCCAGGCCGAGTTTTTAAAGGTAAAAAAATGGCAGGGCACATGGGTAATGTTAGTAGTACAGTTCAGAACCTAGAAATAGTTTCTCTTGATAATGACAAAAGTGTGATAGCAGTTAAAGGTAGTATTCCAGGTGCTAAATCTAGTATTGTTAAGATAACAAAAGCAATTAAAAAGAGTTAAGAAATGAACTTAAATTATTTAGATCAAAAAAAGACCCATGAATTTTCAGTTTCAAATGATATTTTTGCAACTGATTTTAATGAAGGGCTTGTACATCAAGTTATAGTCTCAATGCAGAGTAACCTTAGGACAGGTAATAGTTCACAGCTTACAAGATCAGAAGTAAGAGGTGGTGGTGCTAAACCCTGGAGACAGAAAGGAACCGGTAGAGCTCGTGCTGGAACATCTAGAAGCCCTATATGGAGAAAAGGCGGTGTAACGTTTGCATCTTCCAACCCTAACTTTTCACAGAAAATTAATAAAAAAGTATACAGGAAGTCTGTTTCCATTTTAATTTCTGAGCATATTAGAAGAAATAGTTTTTATGTTTTTGATAACTTTATCAAAACAAACAAAACATCCGAGATGATTTCTTTCTTAAAAAATAACTCATTGAATGGTAAGGTATTATTTGTTATCCCTGCATTTAATGAAAACATGTTCTTATCTGTCAGAAACATACCTAATGTTGACATTGTTACGGTTAGTGAATTAAACCCATTGATGCTCGCTCATTTTAAAAGCATATGTGTAAGCAAAGATTCTTTAGAAATATTAGAAGGAAACCTAAGTAAATGAAATTAGAAAAACTTTTAGACGTAATCCAGCAACCTCATATTTCAGAAAAATCTACTCGTGTTAATGAAAAACACAAACAGTATGTTTTTAAAATATCACCGTGGGCAACAAAATCCAATGTATCCATGGCAATTAAGAAAATATTTGGTGCTGAAACAAGTTCAGTCCAGATCGTTAACATTAAAGGTAAGCAAAAAAAACGTGGTAATATAATAGGTAGAAGAAAATCTACCAAAAAAGCTTACGTGACCTTGTCTAGCGAAACTGAATTAAATTTAACTAAATTAAATTAGGAATTTACAAATGCCTATTAAAAAAGTAAAACCTACTTCCCCAGGTAGAAGACATGTAATCCAGGTAAAAGAATTAGGCCTTCACAAAGGCGGTCCTATGAAATCCCTGGTTGAAAAAAAGAAAAAAACAGGTGGTAGAAATAACTTAGGTAGAGTTACTGCTTGGCAAAGAGGTGGTGGTTCAAGACAACATTATAGATTAGTTGATTTTAAGAGAGCTAAACATAACATTGAAGCATCTGTAGTTCGTTTTGAATATGATCCAAATAGAAGTGCTAACATTGCCTTAATTCTTTATGTAGATGGTGCATATTCATATATAATTAGCCCTAAAGGTCTCAAAGTTGGCGATAAGATATTTAATGGACCTCAATCACCAATCAAAACTGGTAATAGTTTAGCTCTTAGAGATATTCCCGTTGGAACGAACATACATTGTGTTGAACTTAACCCTGGTAAAGGTGCGCAATTTTGCAGAGCTGCTGGTTCTTATTGTAACTTAGCCGCCAAAGATACGACCCACGCTACCTTAAAGTTACGCTCTGGTGAAATGAGAAAAGTTCTTGTAGATGGTCAAGCAACAATTGGAGAAGTTGGAAACGGCGAACACAGTTTAGCTTCCCTAGGTAAAGCAGGAGCCAATAGATGGAGAGGTAAAAGACCTCACGTAAGAGGCGTTGCTATGAACCCTATTGATCACCCTCATGGTGGTGGTGAAGGTAGAACCTCAGGCGGCAGAAACCCTGTTACTCCATGGGGTAAACCAACTAAAGGTTATGTAACTAGAAAAAATAAGCGTACCAGTAAGCTTATAATTAAAAGTAGAAGATTAAATAAGTAAAGAGGTTATAAAAAATGCCACGTTCACTAAAAAAAGGGCCTTTTATTGATAGTCATCTGTCATTAAAAATAAAAAAGGCAAAAGAGAATAACGATAGAAAACCGATAAAAACATGGTCACGAAGATCAATGATTTTACCAGAAATGGTTGGAATGAATTTCGGAGTTCATAACGGTAAAATGTTCCTTCCAGTTTTTGTTACTGAAAATATGGTAGGACACAAACTTGGTGAATTTTCGTTAACTCGAACATTTAAATCCCATTCAGGTGACAAAAAGTCTAGATAAAAATTATGAAAGAAGCACACGCAATATTAAAAAAAGTACCTATATCTCCACAAAAAGTTAGATTAGTATTAAACCAAATTAGAGGTCTCACAGTAAATAACGCACAAAATTTACTTAAGTTTTCAAATAAAAAAGCTGGTAAATTAGCTCTGGTATTGTTAAATTCAGCAATTTCTAATGCAGAAAACAATCATGGGATGGATGTTGATGATTTGTATGTATCAACAACTTATGCTGATGCATCTCATACTCTTAAAAGAACCATGCCTAGGGCAAAGGGTAGAGCCGATAGAATGCTTAAGAGATCATCTCACATAACAATTAAAGTAGCTGAACTTTCAGGGAGTATTGAATAATGGGACAAAAAGTTAATCCAACTGGTATAAGATTAGGAATAACAGAGTCATGGAAATCTAAATGGTTTGAGACTCATAATTATTCAAAATTCTTGAACGAAGACATAGAGGTAAGAAAATTTTTGAATAAAAAATATTCACATGCAGCTTTAAGTAAAATAATTATTGATAGACCTGCAGGTAATACTCAGGTTACACTACATTCTGCACGTCCAGGTATGATTATAGGAAGAAAAGGTCATGATATTGAGAATCTTAAAAAAAGTCTTTCTAAAATCACCAATACTCCTACTTCAGTTAACATTGAAGAAGTAAGAAAACCTGAATTAGATAGTAAAATAGTTGCTCACTCTGTTGCAGCTCAGTTAGAAAAAAGAGTTATGTTCAGAAGAGCAATGAAAAGAGCGGTTCAATCAGCTCTCAGAGCCGGAGCTAAAGGAATTAAGATTTCTATTTCTGGAAGGTTAAATGGTGCTGAAATAGCACGAACTGAATGGTACCGAGAAGGTAGGGTGCCTCTACACACTTTTAAATCTATTATTGATTATGGTGTTGCAAGAGCTAACACTACTTATGGTGTGATTGGTATTAAAATATGGATTTACAAAGGTGATCTAAATCCTCAAGCTAAAAGCTAACTTATAAGAGAAAAAAATGTTACAGCCAAAAAAAACTAAATACAGAAAGCAGATGAAAGGTAGAAACAGAGGAATAGCTACTAGAGGTAGTTCAGTTTCCTTTGGTGAATTCGGTCTTAAAGCTGTTGAAAGAGGAAGACTAACTGCAAGACAAATTGAATCTGCACGTAGAGCCTTAACAAGACATATTAAAAGGGGTGGTAGAGTTTGGATTAGAGCTTTCCCTGATAAACCAATTACAAAAAAACCACTTGAAGTAAGACAAGGTAAAGGTAAAGGTAACGTGGAATACTGGGTTGAACTTGTTAAACCTGGTAAAGTTCTTTTTGAAATGGAAGGTGTTAGTGAAGAATTAGCTAAGGAAGCTTTCACACTAGCCGCTAGAAAACTTCCTTTTGGAACAACATTTGTTAGTAGGACGGTAATGTAAAATGAAGATGAATGAGATATCTAATCTTTCTGTCGAAGATTTAAATAATAAACTAGTTGATGTCAAAAAAGAGCTTTTGACATTAAGAATTCAAAAATCTTCAGGTGATGAAGTTAAGACTCATCTTTTTTCAAGTTTGAAAAAAGATGCAGCCAGGATTAAAACTCTTTTAAATAGTAAGAAGAATTAATATGAGCGATTCAATAAAAAAAGTAAATGCAGTTGTTGTTAGTAATTCAATGGAAAAGACTTCTGTTGTTAGTATTTCAAGGCAAATTAAGCATGCTAAATATGGTAAGTATATTAAAAAAACAACCAAACTTTTAGTTCATGATGAATTTAATAAACAAGTAGGTGATAAAGTAGTCATATCACCATGTAAACCTCTTTCCAAGAATAAATCTTGGGTAATAGTTGGTTAATTAATTTGTAAGTAAAAGTATTATTTTGTATAATCACTTTTTAAAGCATTAAGTTAGGAAATCTTATGATTCAAATGCAGAGTATGATGAACGTTGCTGATAATAGCGGCGCTCGAAAAGTAATGTGTATCAAAGTTTTAGGTGGTTCACACAAGAAGTATGCTAAAGTTGGCGATGTAATTAAAGTTACGATTAAAGAAGCTATACCTCGTGGTAAAGTTAAAAAAGGTGATGTATACAATGCTGTCATCGTTAGAACTGCTAAAGGTGTATCCAGACCAGATGGTTCATCAATTAGATTTGATGAAAATGCGGCAGTATTATTGAATAATCAAAAAGATCCAATAGGGACAAGAATTTTTGGTCCAGTAACAAGAGAGCTACGAGAAAAGTTTATGAAAATAATATCTCTTGCTCCAGAGGTAATTTAAATGAAAAAAATTAAAAGCGGAGATACCGTAAAAGTAATTTGCGGCAAAGATAAAGGTAAAATTGGTAAAGTTTTACATAATATTATTGAGAAAAATAAAGTGGTTGTTGAAGGAATTAACATTTACAAAAAAAATGTGAAGCCCAATCCACAACTTAATGAACAAGGTGGTATTATTGATAAAACAATGCCTATTGATGTTAGTAACGTTGCTCTATACGATAATGATACTCAAACCTTAGTTAAAGTAGGATTTTCTGTCATTAATGAAAAGAAAGTTAGAATCAACAAAAAAACCAAAATGGAAGTTTGAGATGAACTTTTTAGAAAATAAATATAAAAAAGAAATAATAGAAAAGCTTAACAAAAAATTCGGTTACAAGTCAGTTATGGCCGTTCCTAAGATAACTAAAGTTACCCTTAACATGGGTGTTGGTAAAGCCGTCACAGATAAAAAGATCCTTACTAGTGCTATTGCTGATATGACATTAATATCTGGTCAGAAACCTCAGACAACTTTTGTAGCTAAATCTATTGCTGGATTTAAAATCAGAGAAGGTTGGCCAATTGGTTGTAAAGTTACTCTCAGAAAAAAAAGAATGTACGAATTTCTACAACGATTAATTGACATAGCTTTACCTCGCGTTAGAGATTTTAGAGGATTAAACAACAAAGGTTTTGATGGTATGGGCAACTATTCTTTTGGCCTTAAAGAGCAGATTGTTTTCTCTGAGATTGCTTATGATAAAATTGATGAAATAAGAGGTCTTGATATATCCATAACAACAACTGCTAAAACAAATGATGAGGCTGAGTATTTACTTAGAAGTTTTAACCTCCCTCTTAGAAAAAATAATTAAGGTAATTTATGGCAAAGAAATCCATTATAGCTCGAGACAAGAAAAGAGAGTCAGTAATAAGCAAGTATGAATCTGTAAGAAACAGCATTATTAAAGGTTCAAAAGATATAACTTTATCTCTTGAAAAACGAATGGAGTTTTCCAATAAACTTCAATCACTTCCTAGAAATTCATCATCTTCAAGGCTTGTTAAAAGATGTCAGCAGTGTGGAAGACCGCATGGCGTGTATAGAAGATTTGCATTGTGTAGAATTTGTTTGAGAAACACCTTGATGATAGGTGAAGTACCAGGCGGCAGAAAATCAAGTTGGTAATTTTTAAGGAGTAATAAATTGAGTTTACAAGATCCAATAGCAGATATGCTAACAAGAATTAGAAATGGTCACATGGCTAGATTAGCCAAGGTGAGTTTCCCCAAATCTAAACTTAAAATTTCAATATTAGAAGTTTTAAAAAAGCAAGGTTACATTGATAGTTTTTCCGTAGAAACTATCGGTTCAAAACAGACTGTTGAAGTAGTCTTGAAATATTATAAAGGTAAACCAGTTATAGAGAAAATTACACGTGTAAGTAAACCCTCCTTGAGAGTTTACAAATCTGTAGAAAATTTGCCTAATTATTTTAACGGCCTTGGCATTAATGTTGTATCTACTTCTAAGGGGTTAATGACTTCTGCAGAAGCTAAAGAGCAAAACATTGGTGGCGAATTAATTTGTAGTGTGGTTTAAAATGTCAAGAATAGCGTCAAAGATTATACCTTTACCTTCTGGGGTAAGTTATGAATTTAGTAATGGTCTAGCAACCATAAGTGGTAAGTTTGGTAAGCTTGACTTTGCAATCGACAGCAGCGTAAATGTTGCACTTGAAGACAATTGTTTAAAAGTAACAGTATCCGGCAAAGTAAAGAACACCTCACTATCTGGTACAGTTAGATCAATTTTGTCAAATATGGTTGAAGGTGTTACCACTAAGTTTACAAAAACACTTGATTTAGTTGGTGTTGGTTATAGAGCCCAAATAAAAGGTAAAAGTTTGGATTTAAGTTTAGGATTTTCGCATCCAGTTTTATTTGAAATACCTGATGGTGTTGACGTGGAAATGCCAGCAAATAACAAAATTGTATTAACATCCATTGACAAAAGATTAATAGGACAAGTAGCCGCTGAAATAAGAAGTATAAGACCACCAGAACCATATAAAGGTAAAGGTGTAAAATACAGCGATGAAGTCATCATTAGAAAAGAAACCAAAAAGAAATAATATGAATAAAAAAAATCAAAGATTAAAAAGAGCTCGTAAATTTCGTGCTAAAAACATTTCTTCTTCAATTACAAGACTTGTTGTTTACAGATCAAATAAAAATATTTATGCTCAACTTATAGAAAGAGATGGTATATCTTCTAAAGTGATTAGCTCCATCTCATCACATAATTTCAGTAATGATTTAAGCAAAATGCAGCATTCTATTGAAGTTGGGAAAAAAATAGCCGAGCTTGCAAGTACCAAAGGTATTTCTAAAGTAGCTTTTGATCGTTCCGGCTTCAAGTATCATGGTAGGGTAAAAGCTATCGCTGATTCTGCAAGAGAAAATGGTTTAACAATTTAAGGATCACAAATGGCAACATATGACTCTAATACAAATTCAGATGGAATGCAGGATAAGCTTGTTTCCTTAAGAAGGACCTCTAAAGCAGTTACTGGTGGAACAATTTTCGGATTTTCAGCAGCTACTGTTGTTGGCAACGGAAAAGGTAAGATAGGTTTTGCTAATGGCAAATCTAAAGAAGTACCCGTAGCTATCCAAAAAGCTATAGAATTTGCAAAAAAGAATATGGTTTATATTCCTCTTAATGGTAATACAATTCATCATGAAATTACCTTTTCCTTTGGTGCTTCTACCGTTTATATGAGACCTGCTCCTGAAGGTACTGGTATTATTGCTGGTGGTGCTATGAGAGCGGTTTTTGAAGTTCTTGGAATAAAAAACGTATTAGCCAAATGTATTGGTTCTAGCAGCCCAATTAATGTTGCCATTGCAACAATAAAAGGTCTTTCATCAATGACAACCAGAGATTACGTAGAGTCCAAAAGAGGAATATCTCTAGGTAAGCCAAGTAAGGATTAGGTATGAGAAAAATATTAATAACTCTGATTAAAAGTAAAATAGGAATAATCCCTAAACATAAACTTTGTCTTAAAGGGTTAGGGCTTAGCAAGATTAATCAATCCGTTACAAGAGAAGATACACCCTCTGTTAGAGGAATGATTACTAAAATCAATTATTTAGTTAAAGTGGAGGCAGTAAATGCTTAATGACTTATTTTCAGCTCTAGGCTCTAGAAAAAAAGCAAAACGCGTTGGAAGAGGTATTGGTTCTAACCTAGGTAAAACCTGTGGCAGAGGTCACAAAGGTCAAAAGTCACGTTCAGGTGGTTTCCACAAAATAGGTTTTGAAGGTGGTCAAACACCTCTACATAGAAGGCTCCCAAAGTCAGGTTTTAAATCTAGAACCAATAAATACACTTTTGACATAAGACTTGATAGTCTAATTAAAATACAAGGTGATATAACTATTCATGCATTGATTGAAAATAAGATCGTTCCAAACATTGCTAAAAAAGTTAAGATTTATCTTGCTGGAACTTTAGACCAGAAAATTAAAATCGTAGATGACAATATTTCTGTTACTAAAGGTGTTTTAAACTTTATCGAAAGATAAGTGTAAGTATAGTATGAGTAATTTAATGTCTAAAGTTTCTGATTCAAACCTAAAAAATAAACTTCTATTAGTTTTGTTAGTAGTCGTTATTTTTAGACTTGGTTCTTTTATTCCAGTTCCAGGCCTAGATCCAGAAAAACTCTTTAATTTGTTTAACCAAAAAAATAGTTTAATTGGTATTTTTAATACCTTTACTGGTGGAGCTCTTTCAAGATTTTCGATATTTGCAATCGGTATCGCACCATACATTTCTTCATCCATTATGATTCAACTTCTTTCTACTGTTGTTCCTCACTTGGAGCAACTTAAAAAAGAAGGTGGTAATGGTAGAAAAAAAATTACTCAATATACTAGATATTTAACTATTTTGATGGCCACTTTTCAAGGTTTTGGCTTAACTAAATTTTTGGTTTCAAACAACATTGCATTAGAACCGTCATTTATTTTCTACTTTACCACAATACTAACTTTAATTTCAGGAACAATGTTTTTGGTATGGCTTGGTGAAATCATAAGTGAAAAAGGAATAGGGAACGGCGTTTCTATTATTATCTTCACTGGTATTGTTGCAGGCATGCCTTCTATATTTTCAAAATTGTTTAGCCTTTTTTCAAATGGACAGATTAAATTAATAACCTTAATTTCATTACTATTACTTACAATACTAATTATTTCATTTGTAACTTTTGTTGAAAGAGCGCAAAGAAAAATATTAATCACCTATGCCCAAAGAACACAGGGTAAAAAGGTCTTCTCCGCTCAAAAGTCTCATTTACCCCTAAAAATTAACATGGCAGGAGTAATACCTCCTATTTTTTCATCAATGCTACTTATTTCAAGCATGCAGCTTCTGCAATGGGCGTCAACTTATTCAGAACTAGCTAGAGATCTTTCATTACAGTTAGCACCTGGAAAGACCCTATACTTTGTTTTCTTTGCAATATTAATAATATTTTTTGCATTTTTTTACACATCTACTGTAACTAGTCCAAAAGAAATGTCAGAGAACTTAAAAAAATCCAGCGCTGTAATACCAGGCATAAGACCAGGTTTGCAAACAACAACCTATATAGACGACGTAATGAGTAGGTTAACTTTAATAGGATCTTTTTACATTGCCGCTGTTTGTGTATTTCCTGATATCGTAACCTATACATACCAAATACCTTTTTTAGGTGGTACTTCAATTTTAATAGCAGTAGTTGTTGTAATTGATTTTATGCTTCAGGTACAATCATCTATAATGAGCCAGCAATACGATTCTTTAATGAGAAAATCTGGTCTTAAAACAAGTAAGAAAAGCAGAAAAAGAGGGTAAAATGAAAGTTAGAGCATCAGTTAAAAAGATGTGCAGAAACTGCAGATTAATTAAAAGAAATGGCAGTTTAAGAATTATTTGTGTTGATCCAAAACACAAACAAAGACAGGGGTAAAGTTGATTTCAAACTTTATATATTATATAGTAATTCATTTTCAAGGTTAAGAATGGCACGTATAGCAGGTATAAACATTCCAGAACAAAAACACATTGTTATTGGTTTGACTCACATATTCGGAATAGGGTTTTCTACTTCGAAACAAATTTGTAAGAAGTTAAATATTGAGTCTTCTAAGAAGGTAAAAGATATTACAAGTAGTGAGCTTGAGCTACTTAGATCAGAAATTAAGTCATACGATACAGAAGGCGATTTAAGAAGAAATGTCTCCATGAGTATTAAAAGACTTATGGACCTTGGTTGTTATAGGGGTGTCAGACATAGAAGGGGTTTACCTCTTAGAGGTCAGAGAACTAAAACTAACGCAAGAACAAGAAAAGGCAAGAAAAGAGCAATTAGATAGGGGTAGACGTGGCAAATAAACCAACGTTAAAAAAGAAAAAAAATAGTAAGCAAGTGCATGACGCAACACTACATATTCATGCTTCATTTAATAATACAATAGTTACATTTACTGACAAGCAAGGTAATGTCTTGTGCTGGGGTACCTCAGGTGGTTCAGGATTTAGAGGTTCTAGAAAAAGTACCCCTTTTGCTGCTCAGGTAGCAGCTGAAAAAGCTGGCACAACTGCAAGAGATTCTTTTGGAGTCAAATCGTTAAATGTTGTCATCAAAGGTCCTGGTCCAGGTAGAGAATCTTCAGTAAGAGCTATTATTGCATTAGGTATTAAAATTACTGAAATAAAAGATATAACTGGTATTCCTCATAATGGATGCAGACCACCTAAGAAACGTAGAGTTTAAAACGGAGATATAATGGCAAGGTATATAGGCCCAAAGTGCAAATTAGCTAGAAGAGAAGGTAAAGATTTATTTTTGAAAAGTGGTGTTAGAGCCTTAGAATCAAAATGTAAATCTGATGTAGCACCAGGTCAACATGGTTCTAGAAGAGCAAAAATAACAGATTTTGGAACTCAGCTTAGAGCTAAACAAAGATTAAAAAGAATTTACGGTCTTTTAGAGAATCAATTTAAAAAGTATTACACTAAAGCAGCTAAAACTAAAGGTTCAACTGGTGAAGTAATTTTACAAAATCTTGAATGCAGACTTGATAATGCGGTCTATAGGTTAGGATTAGCTTCAACTAGAAGTGAAGCAAGACAACTTGTAGGTCATAAATCAATTTTAGTCAATGGAAATGTAGTTAACATTCCTTCTTACAAGTTATTAGTAAATGATATTGTTTCAGTTAGAGAAAAAGCCAAAAAACAACAGCGTATAGCAGCATCTATTGAATTGTCTCAACAAAAAGAAGATGTTGATTGGATGTCTTTCAACAAGAGTGAAATGTCTGGAAAATTAATTAGATTACCAGAAGAAGCAGATTTGCCATCTGATTATAATATTCAACTTGTAGTAGAGTTATACTCTAAATAAATAAGGAATATAGAATGTCTATAGACGTAAGTAAATTATTAACACCTAATAATATTCATGTGGATAAAGTTTCTACCTATAAATCAGTAATTACACTTGAGCCATTCGAGAGAGGCTTTGGTCATACACTTGGTAATGCACTTAGAAGAATTTTATTGTCATCAATGCCAGGTGTAGCAATAACTAAAATTGACATTGAAGGCGTGGATCATGAATATAGCGTAGTACCTGGTCTTCAAGAAGATGTAATGGAGCTGATATTAAACTTAAGGTCAATATCTTTTAAAATGGATAATACGGAATCTGAAGTTGTATCTTTGAAAGTTACTAAGTCAGGTGTAATCTTGGCTTCTGACATCAGCCTTACACACAATGTTGAGATCATTAATAAAGATCTTATCATAGGACATTTAAGCGACAATTCTAGCTTAAATATCCTAATTACATTAGAGAAAAATGTAGGATACGTTACTTCAGAGCAAAGAAAAGAAAGCCTTGAAGATAATTTAGATGTAGGTTCATTATATGTAGATTCTTCCTTCAGCCCTGTAAGGCTAGTTAAGTATTTAGTTGAAGGAGCTAGGGTTGAAAAAAGAACAGACCTTGATAAGTTAGTTATTACACTAGAAACTAACGGGACTGTTGATCCAGAGCAAGCAATCAGAAATGCGGCTTTGTTATTACAAAACCAGCTTTCAGCTTTTGTTGACTTACAACTGAATGACTCCGTTAAAGAAGAAAAAGTTGAACCTGAATTTGACCCAATATTAACAAGACCGGTTGACGATTTAGAGCTTACCGTCAGATCTGCTAACTGTTTAAAAGCTGAAAACATCTATTACATAGGTGATTTAGTCCAAAGAACAGAATCAGAGCTACTTAAAACTCCAAACTTAGGTAAAAAATCTTTAAAAGAAATAATGCAAATTTTAGCAGATAGAGATTTATCTTTAGGTGCAAAAATTGATAACTGGCCACCTGCGTCACTTAACAGAACTCATAAATAAGAGGTTATAATGAGACATAGAAAATCTGGTAGAAAATTTAATACTAATAGTTCACATAGAAAAGCTTTTTTTAAAAATATGTGTGTTTCTATGATATTACATGAAAATATTAAAACAACTCTTCCAAAAGCCAAAGAGCTTAGAAGATATATTGAGCCTTTGATAACGCTTGCTAAAAACAAAACTTTAGCTAATCAAAGACTAGCTTTTTCTAAACTTAGAAGTAAAGAAGCAGTAAATAAACTTTTTGAAGTTATTGGACCAACTTTTAAGACTAGACCTGGTGGTTATTTAAGAGTTCTTAAAAATGGTTTCAGAGAGGGCGACAAAGCCCCTATGGCTTACGTTAGTTTAGTTTCATAAATTAATATGCCTAATCAAAAAAAAATAGAAATATATTCCAAGCCTTATTGCATTTACTGTGATAAGGCTAAATTTCTTCTTGAATCTCTAAACCTTCCTTATCAAGAATATGATGTTTTAGTTGATGAAACTAAGTATGAAGAGTTAATGTCTAGAGCAACCATAAAGATTAAAACACTCCCCCAAATATTTATTAATGATGTTTTAGTTGGCGGTTATGATGATTTAAATGCTTTGTTAACTCAAAATTAGCTTAGAGCTTCTTTAAACTTTTCAATAGTTATTTTTCTTTGTTCTGAATGAATTAATATAGGTTTTGGGTAACCATCTCTTATTCTAGTTAAGCTATCTTCTTTATGTATTTCATTTGGATTTATGTTCTTCAATTCTTTGACCCATTTTTTAATGTATTTTGTATCTTTATCAAATTTCTTTTGTTGAAGCCAAGGATTAAATATACGAAAGTATGGCTGAGCATCACACCCCGTTGATGCTGACCATTGCCAGCCGCCATTATTATTTGCAGGGTCATAGTCTACAAGTTTAGTAGCAAAATATTTTTCACCTTCTTTCCAATGAATCATTAAATGCTTTGTTAAGAAACTTGCAACAATCATTCTAACTCTGTTGTGCATGTAACCACTTGCATTTAATTCTCTCATTCCAGCATCTATAATTGGAAAACCAGTACTACCTATTTTCCATAGTTCTAGCATTTTATTATCTTGAACCCATTTAACTTTGTTATATTTACTGTTAAACGACTCCTTAAGTACTTTCGGATGGTAATAGCAAATATGCATATAAAAGTCTCTCCAGTATAATTCGGATATTAAAGTATCTAAAGAGAGTTTTTTTGCTTTGTAATATGACTCTCTTATAGAAACATTGCCAAATTTGTGATATTTAGATAATTTTGTAGTACTGTCCAATTCAGGATAATCTCTTTCTTTGTGATAGTTTAATGGTAAATTATCTAGTATTTTTAGTGCGTCTTTTCTATGATTAATATTAAGTATTATTAAATCAAATTTTTTAGCAAAATTACTTATCAACTCTTTTTTGCCTTCTTTAATTCTTATTAGATTTTTTGTCTTTTCTTCAGAGGGTTTGTTTACATTAATTTCTAATGATCTATTTTTAAATGGTGTATAGACTACATAGGGAGTACCATCTTTTTTTAGTATGCTTCCCGGAGGGTTTATCAACAAATCATGATATGTATTAAGGTCAATGTTGTTTGATTTACAATAATCATTTATTTCATTATCTCTAATTGTACTAAAAGGTGTGTAGTCACTATTGAATGCAATATTTACAATATTATAATTTTTAGAGATTTCTTTTAATACCTCAATAGGTAATCCTTCATAAACATGAAGCTTTGAGTCGTTTTTGATTAATTCTTCATCAAGATTGGTGAGGGATTCTAATAAAAATGCAAATCCTTTTTTACTAAAATAATCGTGTTCACATGTTTGCCTTGGATCAAAAATAAATATAGGAACTATATTACAATTTTTTTTCATGCAGTTTATTAAGCCGGTATTATCTTTTAATCTTAAATCTCTTCTAAAAATAAATATTGTAATCTCTTTCATTTTAGGCTCCATGACATACCGGACGAATTATATTATAATCATATAATCTAACTTTGAGCAAAAAATATAATTATGTTTAATACTAAAATAAATTGTTTTACAGAAAACCCTGAAAATTTAATACCTTTATACGTCTACACTAGATTAGAGTTTTCAAATTTATCTTTTGATGATTTAACATTAAATTGGATTAAAAATAACAATTTTGACGCTCAAAAAGGACAAATAGTATTCATCCCAAATTTTGTTAAAGGAACTATTGAATCAGTAATAGTAGGTGCAGGTGACAAATTTGATTGTTATTATTTATCGAGAATTACTGAAAAATTAAAAAATCTTGATTATAAACTTTTAACTTCAGATACTAATTATAAATTAGCACTTATCATGTTTGCACTTAAAAATTATTTAAACGACAGTTCACCTCGAATTTATTTTAAAGATTCCTACATTAAACATGCAGTAGATTCATCTTATTTGGCAAGAGACCTAATTAACACTCCAGCTAATATATTAGGCCCATATGAATTAGCTAATAAAGCTCTTATTACTCTCAAAAAGCTTGGTGCTGATTGCAAAATACATGAAAATCTAGAAAAAACTTTTCCAGCTATTCACGCTGTTGGCAAAGCAAGTATTCAAAAACCCTTATTATTTGAAGCAACCTACGGTAACAAAAATAGTGTTAAGGTATGTTTAATAGGTAAAGGAATAACTTTCGACACTGGAGGATTAAATTTAAAAAATGCCTCTGGAATGAGATTAATGAAAAAAGATATGGCAGGAGCGGCTCAGGTCATAGGTTTAGCAAAGCTGATTATTAAAAGTAAACTTGATGTATATTTGAAAATACTTATTCCATGTGCAGAAAATAGTTTGGGAAGTAATTCTCAAAGGCCAGGAGATATTATTACCATGAAAAATGGTATGAAAGTTGAAGTAGATAATACTGATGCTGAGGGTCGATTAGTATTGGCAGATGCAATTTCTTATGCGTCACAAGAAAATTTTGATTATATGTTCACCATAGCAAGTTTGACAGGTGCATCATCAATGGCACTAGCTCCAAATTTACCTGCTTTATTTAGTAGAAATGATAAATTAGCAAATGAGATTGTTTCATTAGGATTTAAAAATAAAGATCCCTTATGGCAATTACCTTTATTTGATGACCTACAAGAAAATATTGAATCAAATTTAGCTGATATTAAAAATGCAACTTCAGGTTTTCCCTATGGAGGAGCAATTACAGCAGCATTATTTTTAGAAAAATTTATTACAAATAAGATAGATAATTATGTTCACATAGACGCTATGTGCTGGAATGTTTGTAATAACTTAAAAGGACCGAAAGGCGGAGAGGCTATGAGTATAAGAGCTATTCATAAATTCTTAGAAGGCATTTGAAATGCTGAATATTAATAAATTTATTAATGATTTTTCAACGAGCATATTTTTATCAAGTAAGTGGACAATTCAAAACTTCAACAATATTCAAGATGAAATTGATAGTTTAAAAGTATCAAATATAGATAATATTGTTATCGATTGTAAAGGGGTTGAATTATTAGATACAGCAGGAGCTACATCACTTATTAAATTGTGTAATAAATTTAGTAAAGGTTACAAAATTGTAAATTTACCTAAAAGTAAAGAAAAGTTACTGGAAAAAATAATTTCTTTAAATTCAAAAAAACTTCTTATTAAAAAATCCTATGAGCATGACAGTATATCCAAATTAGGTAAAATTATTCATTTGAAAATGAATAATTCCTTAAATTTTATACTTTTTTGTAAACAAGTTTTTTCTTCTTTAATTAGAATTTTTAGCAATAGTAAAAAATTTTCATATAAAGAGTTATTTGGTGTTATTGAAACTTCAGGCATATTTGCAATTCCTATTATTAGCCTTCTATCTTTTTTGATAGGTGTAGTAATTTCGTATCAAATGAGCTTACAGCTTAAAATGTATGGAGCAGACATATATATTGCTCAGTTTTCTGGAATTATTATTTTAAGGGAGTTTGGGCCTTTAGTTGCAGCTTTAATTGTCGCAGGAAGAACTTCATCAGCATTTGCAGCTTTGATTGGTTCAATGTTAATAAATGAAGAACTTGATGCTTTAAAAACAATGGGTATATCTTGTTTTGATAGAATTATAGTACCAAGAATTATTGCAATGATAATAGTATTGCCTTTGTTGACTTTAATATCCATGATAGCAGGCATATTTGGAAGTATGGTTACGGCATACTTTAGCTTAGGCATCGATTTTTCGCATTTTTTAGCTAAATTTTACGATAGTGTGAGTGTAAATCATTATATTGTTGGAATGGTAAAATCTCCAGTTTTTGCATTAGTTATTACTTTAGTCGGTTGTTTCCAAGGTTTAATTGTAGAAAAGAGTACTGTTAGTGTTAGTAACAATACGACTAAAAGTGTTGTTCAAGCTTTATTTTTAATAATTATTGTTGATGCGATATTTTCAATATTTTTAGCTGGGATAAAATAAATGTATGTAGTAACTGTTGAAAAATTATTTAATTCTTTAAATGGAAACCCAATACATGAAAACATAGATGTAAATTTTATATCAGGGAATATAACTGCAATTGTTGGTCCTAGTGGTTGTGGCAAAACAACTTTACTTAGAACAATAATTGATTTACAAAGACCTTTAAAAGGAAATGTTAAAATATTTGATACTAACTTTACTAATGCTACTCTACAAGTAAAAAATTCAATAAGAAATAAGTGTGGAATGTTATTTCAGCAAGGTGCATTATTTAGTTCTTTTACTATTGCAGAAAATATAATTTTTCCTCTTAAAGAAATATTAAATATTAACGAAGTGGATGCTCTTAAAATAGCAGCAATTAAATTAGATTTAGTTGGATTAGATATGAATGTTGCTAATAAATATCCATCAGAACTTAGTGGTGGAATGATAAAAAGAGCATCTTTAGCTAGATCTTTGGCTTTAGATCCTGATCTGCTATTATTAGATGAGCCAACAGCTGGACTTGACCCTAAAAGCGCTGACAGTTTTAATAAGCTAATTCTTAGTTTAAAAGAGACACTAGGTTTGAGTATAATTATGGTAACTCATGATATTGAGTCTTTGTGGAAAACAGCAGACAAAGTCGTTTTTTTAGCTGAAAGAAAATTACAAGCAAATCTTTCAATGGAACAACTTTATAAAAGTGACAACAAGTACGTAAAAGAATTTTTTGCTAGTTATAAAAATAGCAAAAGTTAACAATGAGAAATTTATATGAATGGTAACGTCAACTACTTTTTAACAGGCATATTCGTAGTTTGTCTTTCAATGACTGGATTTGCTGCTTTTTTTTGGCTTTCCAAGACAAATGACGAGACAGAGTATACTTTGTATAGAATATATTTTTCAGAATCCATAGCTGGTTTATCCGAAAACTCAAAGGTTAAGTACAACGGTGTTGATGTTGGTAATGTTAAAGATATCTCAATAAGCAATTTTAATTATAGAGAAACTATAGTTACTATTGAAGTGTTAAAAGATACCCCAATTACAGAGGAGACTTATGCTACTTTAACAAAACAAAGTATTACTGGAGTTTCATATATTGGTTTAAAAACATTAATACAATTTGGCAAAAGAATTGTTAAATCACCAAATGAAATGTACCCGGTAATTAAAACTAGTCCGTCGCTATTTGTAGAAATTGATAAAACAATTAACGATATCACTTTGAATTTCAAGTCATTTGTTAATAGATTTGAAAAAATTGCTAACGATAAAAATGTTGATATTTTAACGCAAATTTTAGACAACTCATCTAAGATGGTGAAAAAAATAAACACAAACTTAGATTTATTAGAAAATGTTCTAACTAAATCAAATATAGCAATATCAAAAGTGACGACTGTAATTGAAAATTTACCTGAGCTTTCTGAGGAATTCAAAGATACTTTAAGAAATCTTAATGATTTGTCTGGTTATATCAAAGGTGCTTCTATCTCACTTAATTATGCAGCTGGGGCTGTTGGTGATTTATTTGAAAAAGAGTTTAAAAAAATGCTTAATAATATGAATAGCACCATGAATATGTTGAAAGTTATAGGAACAAATTTAGAGTCTAATCCGGATATGCTTCTAAAAGGCATATTGCCAGAAAATTCTATTAAAGGAGAGTAATAAATGCCTAATCTAATAATTCTTGTGATATCCCTATTTCTTTCAGGTTGCTTATTTAATCCAAAAGAAAAACCAAAGTATTATTTTCACAATTTAAAATATGAGATAAAGGAAGAAAAGTTAGCTTCTAAAGATATTTTAAAAAACAAAAATAATGAACATATTACAGTTTTAAATATAGAATATGATTTAGATCCAGCGAAAATTTATATTAATACTAAAGGTAAAATAGATAGTTATAAAAAAAATTATTGGCAAAAGCATCCAGGTTCAATGGTACAAGATACAATTGCAGAAGTTTTAACAAAAAGTAAAATGTTCGGGCAAGTTACCGTTACGGCCTTTAAGAGAGAAGCAGATTATTACTTATATGTTAGCCTTTCTAACCTTACCAATACAATAAACGATAATCCTTCAGCAAAAATCAAGTGTTTTGTTAGTCTCTACTCAAATAAAACTAATAAAGTTATTTGGTCTGATAGTATCAGTATTGCACAAAAATCCAAGAGTTCTGATATAAATGAAATTATATTGGCTTATAAAAAAGCAAATTTTGAACTTTCTAAATACATTTTGGAAAATATATCAAAGATAGATTTAAATTTATAATTTGCATTAAATGCAAATTTTGATTAATATTAAAATTCCTTTTGCATAAGGCAATAACCCCGTAGGAGAAATAATGAATCATTATGAAATTGTACTACTAATCCACCCGGATAGATCAGAACAAGTACAAGAAATGCTTAATAAGTATAAAACCATAATTAAAAATAACAATGGTAAAATTCACAGATTAGAAGATTGTGGAAGAAGACCTCTTGAATACACAATTCAAAACATTCACAAAGCGCATTATATAGTTCTTAATATAGAGTGTACTAAAGAAGTTGTAGCTGAACTTGAAGATCTTTTTAAATTCAACGATTCTATAATAAGAAAATTAGTTTTAAAATTAGATGAAGCTGTAACTACAGAATCACATTTAATGTTTCTTGCTAAAAAAGAAAAGGATTTATAAATGAAAAGTTTTTTAAAAAATATAGACTATAAAAACGTTACAGAGTTAAAAAAATTTATTACTGAGACTGCTAAAATTGCACCAAGTAGAACAAATGGAGCTAATGCAGGTCAGCAAAGAAAATTATCCAAAGCAATTAAATATGCAAGATTTTTAGCTTTGTTACCTTATTGTGATACCCACAAATAAACAAAATAAATTTTTCTAGGATTAAAAATGCAAGTAATATTAATACAACATATGCACAAGTTAGGTAGAGTAGGTGATTTAGTTAATGTATCTTCTGGATATGCAAGAAACTATCTACTTCCTACTGGTAAAGCTAAATCAGCAACAAAATTTAATTTAGCTGACTTTAAAAATAAACAAGCTGAGTATGAGTCAAATGCTGCAAAACTATATGCAGAAGCTGAAGAAAAAGCTAATAAAATTAAAGACAAAACCTTTACAATTTATGTAATGTCAAGTGACGAAGGTAAATTATATGGTTCAATAACTTCTAAAGAAATTTGTGAGCATATAAATAACGAGTCAGAAACAAATCTCAGAAGAGACGAAGTAATTACTCAAGCTAAGGGAATCCAGTCTGTAGGTGATTATGAAATTACTATACAGCTAGAAGCAGGAATTGTATTTATTGTAAACTTAAAAGTAGCAAGACAATCCAAAAAATCCTAAATGCAAACAGATAACTTAGCGTTACCAAAAGCTGTTCCGTATTCAAAAGATGCGGAACAATCTGTTCTTGGTGGATTGATGCTAAATAATAATAAATTTGATGATGTATCCGATATCATCAAACCACAAGATTTTTTTGACAAAGCTCACCAAGAAATATTCAAAGCCATAACATATCTTTCTAATCATTTTAAAGCATTTGATGTTTTAGTCGTCAAAGAATACCTTGATAACTCATCCTTGATTACAAAAGTTAACGGTGAAACTTATTTGTATGAGCTTGTAAACGCAATTCCAATAACAGATAACATAATAGATTACGCTAAAATAGTTAGAGACAAATCTATAATGCGTCAATTGATTGAAGTTAGTAACAATATAGCTTCAAAAGCATATAAACCAAAAGATTTAACTGTTGAAGAAATTTTAGATGATGCTGAAACAAAAATACTTTCCATAGGTAATCAAGCTTCTAGTAATTCTGGCCCAAAACACATTCAAACATTTTTAAATAAAGCTGTTGATAAGATAGACATGCTTAGTAAAAATAAAGATGCAGTTACTGGAGTGCCCACCGGATTTGTTGATTTTGATAAATTAACAGCAGGGCTCCAAGAAAGCGATCTTGTGATTATTGCAGGGAGACCTTCAATGGGAAAAACGGTTTTAGGAGTTAATATTGCTGAAAATGCAGCTATTAAACATAGTCTTCCTACGTTAATATTTAGCTTAGAAATGCCGAGTGATGCTATAGCAATGAGACTGATATCTTCATTAGGTCATATTGATCAGCAAAAATTAAGAACCGGTAATTTAAATGATAACGATTGGGCTAGAATATCCTCTGCAATTAATGTTATTTCTTCAGCTAAAATTTTCATTGATGATAGTCCCAGCCTAACTCCAACAGAAGTTCGATCAAGAGCAAGAAAAATTGCAAAAGAACAGGGCCAGTTAGGTTTAATAGTTATAGATTATCTTCAATTAATGAAAGTCAATGGTTACAAATCAGATAATAGAACCGGAGAAATTTCTGAAATTTCAAGAAGTTTAAAAGCCCTCGCCAAGGAATTAAAAGTTCCTGTTATTGCTTTATCCCAGCTTAATAGAAGCTTAGAGTCTCGTAATGATAAAAGACCAGTAATGTCTGATTTAAGAGAATCTGGTGCAATTGAACAAGATGCAGATTTAGTAGTCTTTATTTATAGAGATGAAGTTTATAATGAGGAATCAGCAGATAAAGGCATAGCTGAAATTATAGTCGCAAAACAGAGAAATGGTCCTATAGGAAGAGTTAGATTGACATTTAGAGGCCAATTTACCAGATTTGAAAATTTAGCATATACGAGTTAATCTCATGAATTACGTATGCAGCAGTTGTGATGAAGAGTATAACAAGTGGGTAGGGCAATGTACTAACTGTAAGAGTTGGAATACTGTAATTAGAGACGTTTTTGAAAAGAAAAAAGTAAGCAAAGCTAGTAAACCATTAGCTATGTCTAAAATAGTTAAAACTGCAGATATAAAAAAAAATAAAACTAATATTAATGAGTTTGATAGAGTCCTAGGCGGAGGTTTAGTCGAAGGAATGGCCTGTTTGCTTGGAGGTGAGCCAGGTATAGGAAAATCAACAATTTTGAGCCAAATAGCAATTAATTTTTGTGCTTATGGCAAAGTTTTATATGTTTCAGGTGAAGAGTCTTTATCACAAATTAGTTTAAGAATTGAAAGATTAGGCTTATTTTCTGAAAATTTATTTATTCTTCCAACTAATTCATTAGAAAGTATATTTGAAGCAATTTTGACTGAAAAGTTTGTCCTAATTATTGTAGATTCAATACAAACAATTTCTAGTATAGACATTAATGGTGCCCCTGGCAGTGTTTCACAAGTTAGGCATTGCAGCATTCAATTAATAAATCTTCTTAAAGAAAAAAATATTTCTTTATTTATCATAGGCCATGTAACCAAAGATGGCAGTATTGCTGGGCCTAGAGTTCTTGAACATATGGTCGACACAGTATTATATTTTCAAAATGAAATATCAAATAGATTTAGATTGTTAAAGGTCTATAAGAATAGATTTGGTCCAACTGGAGAACTTGGTGTTTTTTCTATGCAATCTAAAGGACTTGTATCGGTAAAAAACCCTTCAGCAATATTTTTATCACAATTTGAATATAATAAACCAGGTACCGCAATTGCATCCATATGGCATGGAACAAGACCATTATTAATAGAAATCCAAGCACTTGCTGAAATAGATAAAAATAATAATAAGATTATTTCTGTCGGTTATGATACAAATCGGTTAGCTATGCTAGTAGCAGTGATTGAAAAGTATACCAAAATAAAAATCAGTAATGTTTTTTTGAATGTTGTAGGAGGAATCAAAGTTAATGAAACTTCAATTGATTTAGCGGTATGCTTTGCAATAGTCTCGAGTATTAATAATACAGTATTAAAAAATAAAACTATTTTTATGGGCGAAGTCGGCTTAGCAGGCGAAATAAGACCAGTAGCTTACGGACAAGAAAGAATTAAGGAAGCAAAAAAAATAGGATTTGAATCTATAGTTTTGCATGAAAAAAACCTAAATAAATTAGATAAAAATGACGAATCTTTCATTACTATAAAATCCATTGCTGAATTAATAAAACTTAGCTAGTTTAAGAAAAAACATTAATGTAAAATATCTATATGAGAAAAGAAATTAAAGATCCAGTTTTAGCAAAATATATCCAACAAGAATCAGTAAGGCAAGAGGAGCATTTAGAGCTAATTGCTTCAGAAAATTATGCCTCTAAAGAAATTATGAACATTACAGGCTCAATACTTACCAACAAATATGCAGAAGGTTACCCCGGTAAACGCTATTATGGAGGTTGTGAATTTGTAGATAAGATTGAAAATATTGCAATTGAAAGAGCGAAAAAATTATTTAATTGTGAATATGCAAATGTTCAGCCGCACTCTGGTTCTCAAGCTAACGCAGCAATATTTCATTCTATGCTAAATCCAGGCGATAAAGTTTTAGGAATGTCTTTAAACGATGGTGGTCATTTAACCCATGGCTCACAAGTGAATTTCTCAGGAAAGACTTACAATTTCAAACATTACGGAGTGAATAAAGATGGTTTTATTGATTATGATAACGTAAGAGAAATTGCTAAAGATTTTCAACCTAAAATGATAATTGCTGGATTTTCTGCT
>Ga0136600_1000382_pt1 | contig 23900 bp, 21 predicted proteins | sample AntRauMFilla2698_FD_104634 | JGI IMG/M metagenome (GOLD analysis project Ga0136600, IMG submission 104634) | Saline lake microbial communities from Rauer Islands, Antarctica - Metagenome Filla 2 #698 | ecosystem: Environmental > Aquatic > Non-marine Saline and Alkaline > Saline | place...
ATATCTTCCTCTGTTTTCAATACTTCTATTTTTACAGTTAAAAATCCTTTACCTGTAGTTTATCCAGCTTCTACAAATACATTAAATATAGAAGCTAGTTTAAACTGGTTTGATCCAAACTTTATAATTGGATTAGTCTCCTCAATCTTGATGTTAATAGCTTTCTTAATGATTGTGAGACTTGTTATGAGTTATTATCAACTAAGAGAGCTACATAAAAGCCTATCGGCTGAACCACTCACTAATATTGAATATAAAAATGGATTAAAAGGTGGCTCTGTTTCAGTAGCTTTTCATAGTCATCCTTTAGTTCCATTTACCTTTGGGTGGTCAAAGCCCATTATAGTTCTTCCACAAATAATTAAAGAGGATAAACAAAAATTAAATATGGCTATTCAGCATGAACTAGTTCATATTCGCAGAGGTGATTATGTACTACATCTGGCTATTTCAGTCATTCAATCACTATTTTGGTTTCATCCTCTGGTAAAGATTGGAAGTCGTGAGATCGAAACTTTTAGAGAGATTTCGTGTGATCAGGAAGTTTTAAATACTTCTGACATCCATCCAAAAAAATATGCCAACCTGTTATTAGAACTCATTCCTCTCAATAAAGGGTTTGGAAGTTTTACCGTAAACATGGCCGTTAAACAATCAACATTAAAGCAAAGAATAGAAACTATGAAACATCATAAAATGCATAAAACATCTTTTAAACGAAGTTTACTCATTCTGTTTTCAATAACACTTATGGTTATCGCTCCTATTGCTTGTTCTGATTTAAGCGGACCTGAAACACTTTCAGATGAAGAGATAACTTCAGCAGAGCTCATATTCCAAAAATCAACAGTTGAAATCAATGGAAAAGAAATATTCAAATCAAACAAAGTACAAAAAGTACCCGGACTTGACGGTCTAATGCTAGCACCGGCTAATTATGGAACCTTTATCATTTCGGCGACAAAATTTGATGGAGCCTCTTTAGCGGGTGAAATTGATGGCAACAAGTTTACAGCAAGAATAAACCAAATGGATGTTGTTCTAACTACAGAAAGTTCTATTCTATCTGACAAAGCCGTTGATGTTTGGGTACGACATTTCCCAAATAAAAAATGGGATCATAATGTAATGGGTACAATGCCTTATGCTAGAATTCATACCCCTGAGTTTCTTGAGAACTTAACTCCAGCGAGTATTCCACCACCTCCACCAACGAGTAATCCCACAGATGAAGAAGTTTTTATTGTCGTTGAAAGTATGCCACAGCTTATTGGTGGTCAAAATGGAATTCAAAGCAAAGTTAACTATCCAAAACAAGCGATAGATCAAGGCATACAAGGTAGAGTTACTATTCAATTTATAGTTGATGAAAATGGTAATGTAACTAAGCCATCAGTTATAAGAGGAATTGGTGGAGGTTGTGACGAGGAAGCTCTAAGAGTTGTAAGTCAAGCTAAGTTCAAACCTGGTGTTCAACGTGGCAGAAATGTACCAGTACAAATGAGTCTACCAATAATATTTAAACTTTCAGATTAAGAGTTTATACAAAGCTCAGAAAACAATAAATCACTAATAATAAATTAATCTAAAATTATTGAAACTTCTTTTATTTGCTTGCGTAACATGTTTTAGATTATAACCCAATTTGTATGTTATGCCAGCAAAATTAAGAAAATCCAGATCAGACAAAATGTTAGCCGGTGTTTGCGGCGGACTTGCTGAATATCTTGGATGGGATCCAACAATTGTAAGAATTTTATATGTTGTACTTGCATTTAGTTATGGTTTTGGTATTCTAGCTTACTTTATTCTTGCTATTGTAATGCCTGATTAAAGAGGATTTTTAAATTTGTATTGTTAAGGTTCACATTTTAATCATGTGAGCCTTTTCTTGTTTAATTAGTTTTCCATTAGCATCTTATGGTAACGCAATTTATAAATTATGAAAGTCGGTATTGTTGGTGATGCTACCAGAACTGTAGCTTGGGAAAAACATTTACGCCCCCATGGCATTGTAAGTGAAGTTAATTTAGTTCCCACTATAAATGATATTGGAGATGTGGATGCTTGTTTAATCTTGGATGACACATCTGATAATTTAGATAATCTACTTAATGCCATTCAACTTGGTTATAATTGTTTTTTAATAGCAAAGCCTCCCACAGATTCATCGAAGCTTGAGAAAGTTCATAGAGCTAGCAAAGAAGCTGGTGTAAAAGTTCAATTTTCCCATTGGCCGACATTAGCACCTGCTACTCAATGGATGATGGATGAGATTACTAAACCTCAATTTTTACATATCACTCGTTATGTAAGTAGATCAACACTAGTTGACCCTGTAAATGAGTTTAAAAACCTTTGGATTGATGAACTCGGTTTAGCTATTAAATGGATAAATAGTGGTATTCATCATCTGGAAGCACAATCTATCTGGATGGATGAATCAAACCCAATTTCAATCCATCTCTTTTTAAGATTTGATAATGGCTCTACTGCTTCAATCGTCATCTATGCTTCTGCTCAGGAAAATCATCATCATCGATTAGCTTGCAGTAGAAGTGAAATTCTGGATTGTAGCGTCCCTACTCAAAAAGTAAGAATTGGAAGACTTAATGACGGTGGACATTTATTTTTTGGAAAACAAATTTTTGATCCCGCACTATCTGCTGAGAAAGCAGCTCTTCACTTTTTGAAATCAATACAACTTAATACGGAAACTCCCTATTCAAGCTATGATGCTCTTCAGCTTGCACATCAGATACAGAAAGTTCAAGATAGGCTAGTCCTTTTTTCGTAACCCTCAGGAAGTACAATCCTACTTAAGGTTAATTTTCATTTGAACTTTAAATTTCATTTGTACTAAAATTTCCAAAATACTGCCCCTTACAATAGTGTAAGAGTATTTTTAGTTTAGTAATCTTAAATTAACTTTAGATTAACATTTGCTTTACTTTATGTTAACAATTTGGTAACATTGAAAAAGAATCGAATCCAGAGGTTATCATGAAAAAATTAACGATTTTATTAACACTCCTTTTAGCAGTTACACTTACGGTTAATGCTCAAAATGAAGTGACTAATCCAACACAGGAAAAAGTTATCAAAAAAGTATCTAATGATACTTACACTGTTGAAATCAAAAATATTGACGGCTTATTGATTCAGAAAGGTGAGTATTTCAGAAGTGGAAATGATTTAATACCAAACGGGACCTGGATTCTTTACGCTCACAACTCTACAGACATTCTTACCAGAATAAAGTACGATAAAGGACAGCAGTTATGGCTAGAAACTAAAATTGATGGCCAATTCAAAAGAATGGATAATGATGCTATTAAAATCCATCAACTTGAAACTAAAATTGCATCTTTAGAGAAGAGAATTGATTCTTTGGACTAAAATCTAATTTAGAAATTTTAAAACCTATTCAGTTTAATTAATGAATAGGTTTTTTTATGTCTAAAAATTACTAATCTACTTTGGCTTCAATGCTTTAAATGCCATTTTTAGTTTCTTTCGGGACATTAGGTCGTTTACAAAATTAAACTGACCGGCTTGAAGTCTTTCTCCCCCGTCAATCACAACACTTTCTCCCGTTATATAAGGCGCCATATCAGACATTAAGAAGGTAGCCAAATTTGCTAATTCCTTATGCTCTCCATATCGCTTCATTGGGATTTTACTGATGAATTTTTTCTCTATTAGCTTATCTGGCACCAATCTTGACCAAGCTCCTTTTGTTGGAAAAGGGCCTGGCGCAATAGCGTTTACTCTGATTCCATATTCTGCCCACTCAAAAGCAAGTGACCTTGTCATTGCTAACACCCCTGCTTTACTACAGGCTGAAGGCAACACAAAAGCACATCCTGTACTCTCTGCATAGGTAGTAACTATATTAAGAATAGAACCTTCTTTTTTATTATCAATCAGATAATTTCCAAATGCATGAGTGCAATTGAAACTTCCATGGAGCACTATATCTACAATAGCTTTAAATCCACCAGGTGTTAAATCTTCAGATGCAGACAAAAAATTCCCAGCGGCATTATTAACCAATCCTTCCAAAGAACCGAAATCAGATACAATATCTTTAACCATATTTGTAACAGCCTCATGATCTCTGACATCACATATATAGTAACTTACTTTACTTTTATCTCCAGCTTCTTGTATTTCTTTTACTGCTTTTTGAAGCTTTTCTTCGGTTCTGCCACAGATTGCAATATTTGCTCCACTTTCGGCAAAACCTTTTGACATAGCCAGACCGAGACCTGATCCTCCTCCTGTTATTAAAATTGTATTTCCTGAAAGAGTATCCTTAGTAAACATATTCTTGCCTTATCTATGAGTTTAATTTCAACTTAAGTTTTCAAATATTCCAGCGGCACCCATTCCACCTCCAATACACATAGTAACCATACCATATTTGGATTTTCTGGATTGCATTTCATAAAGTATCTGAGTCGTCAACTTAGCACCTGTACAACCTAGTGGATGCCCCATTGCAATAGCACCTCCATTAACATTTGTTATCTCCTGATTAAGTCCTAATTCTCTTATAACTGCTAACGACTGTGCTGCAAATGCCTCATTCAACTCTATAAGATCAATATCGCTTAATTTTAATCCAGTTTGTTTAAGTACTTTTGGAATAGCTTCTACGGGACCAATACCCATCAATTCAGGCGGAACACCAGCAACAGAGAAACCTACATAACGAGCTATTGGGGTTAGGCCTAGTTCTTTTACTTTTTCTCCACTCATTATAATTACACCAGCAGCGGCATCATTCATTTGCGATGAATTCCCTGCGGTAACAGAACCTCCTGCCTTAAAAACTGCTCTTAGTTTAGCAAGTACTTCTTTACTTGTGTCAGCCCTTGGTCCTTCATCTTGTTTGAATGTGAATTTCTCTTCGATGATTTCCCCATCAGCACTCACCTTCTTTTCTACTACATTTATTGGAGTTATTTGAGCATCAAATCTTCCATTTTCCCAGGCAGAAATAGCTCTTTGATGACTTTCATATGCAAAAGCATCCTGATCTTCTCGATTTACCTTGTATTTGTTAGCAACATTTTCTGCCGTTAAACCCATGTTGATATATAACTCCGGTTTATGCTCTACAAGTTCAGGATTTGGTTGAAAAGACATTCCACCCATCGGAACTAACGACATTGACTCTACACCACCTGCAACTATTACATCAGCCGCACCAACCATAATTCTTTCAGCTGCCATGGCTATCGTTTGCAATCCTGAGGAACAAAACCTATTAACAGTTACCCCAGGAACTTCATCAGGTAATCCTCCTAAAGCTGCAATTTGTTTAGCGACATTCAGTCCTTGAGATGCTTCAGGAAAAGCACATCCCATAATGACATCATCTATCATTTCTGGACTTACTACTTCTGCTCTTTTTAATAGATCTTTAATCACAGCGCCACCCAGAGAATCTGGTCGAGTAAACCTCAACGAACCTTTATTGGCCTTGCCGCATGCTGTTCTTGATGCAGCTACGATGTATGCTTCTTTCATTTTAATAGTATTGAGTTTTGAGAGTTGAGCATTGAGCTACTCCTTCAATTTCTTGTTAAGTGTATATATCATTTTTTGAATTTCCTCTATCTCGTTAATCAGTTCTTTGAAATTATTCATATCAATAAACTTCAAATTAGAAGAAATATGTAATTGTGTTTCTAACTCGTATGCTGAACCATATGCAATCTCTAAAAATCGAGAATATTCTTTATTTGAGCTTCTTCCTGCTCCTTCTGCAATATTCGAAGGAATTGAGACCGTACACCTTCTCATTTGACTAACTAAACCATATTTTTCCTCTGATGGAAAATCAGAAGTAATTTCATATATGTCTGTTGCTAACTTCACTGATCTCTGCCAAATTATTAAATCCTTATATTTCCGCATACCTCACTCCTCCAATCTCATTGCTCACATCTATTAACTCAAAGCTAGTTCCTAAGTGGTTTGCCCGTCTTTAACATATGCTCCATTCTTGCCAGAGTTCGCTCATCTTTTAAGCAATTAAGAATAGCTTCTCTCTCCAATTTCAATAAATAATCTTCTGAAACTTTTTGAGGTTCACTTAAATCTCCTCCAGCTAGTACAAAGGCTAAACGTTCAACTACCACTCTGTCATAATCTGTGATAAACTTTGATTCATGCATTACATAAAGCATTACTTTCATTGCTGAAAGCGCCGTTTGACCTAGAACTTTGATCTCTGTTTTTGCAGGTGGTTGATAGCCTGCTTCTTTCAAAGCACTTGCCTCTTCTTTAGCTACAGCTAATTGAAGATCACGATTCATAACAATAGTGTCTGAATCCTTCAAGAATCCAAGCTCACGAGCTTTGTGTGCACTGTCTGATACATTAGCCATCCCCATCGTTTTAAACGCTTCACGGATAAATGGCAAGGGGTCAGCATCTGCCTCTAATTTATTCATAGCTCGTTTGAGTAATTCAGTTGTTCCTCCACCAGCAGGAATTAAACCAACACCAACTTCCACAAGTCCCATGTAAAGTTCATGATGAGCAACTACTTTATCAGAATACAAACAGAATTCTGTTCCTCCACCCAAAGTACGACCAAAAGGAGCCGCTACTACAGGAAATGGAGCATAGCGAAGAGCAACTGCCGTTTTCTGGAAATTAGTAACAGCTTCAACAACTTTATCCCAGTCACCTGACTCATTAGCTTGCATTGCTTCCATCAAATTAGCACCATAAGCAAAGCTATCACCATCATGGCTAATAACCAGTGCAGAAAAATCTTTTTCTACTTTTTTTAATGATTTATGTAAGGACTCAACTAATTCAAAACCAAGAGTAGCATTTTTTGTTTTAAACTCGAATAAAGCAACACCATCACCCATATCATGAAGAACTGCTGAATCGTTCTCCATAACTGGTTTATTCTCTTTTCTGAGATTAGCAACCTTAATTTCTCCAGCTGCTGATGGATTCGCATCTTTATAAGATTTACTTTTGGGATCATACACTTGCCCCTCTTTATAGAAAGTAGAAAATCCAGCACTTTTTAACTCTTGTATAAGTTTTGGAACTTCCAGTCCCTCTTCTTCAATTCTATTAACAACAGCATCTATACCAAGTGCATCCCATCTTTCATATGGGCCTAATTGCCAATTAAATCCCCACTTCATAGCTCGGTCAACATCCTGTGGATTATCTGAAATTTCTGGTACTCTGTTTGCTGCATATAGCAATAACTCTCTTTGTGTTTCCCAGATGAACTTCCCAATCTTACTATCGTGAAACGCCAAGAACTTCAATCTTTCTTTGGTATTTCTGATTTTCTTTGCTTGAAGTAACACAGGGTCTTCAAGCTGTTTCTGAGATTCATACTCTAATGTTTCGGGATTAATAACCAAAAATTCTGTTTTTCCTTTTTCTTGAACTTTGGTATAAAATCCTTTCCCTGCTTTATTCCCAATCTTGCCTGATTCCACCATTTTCTTGAATTTATCCGGAAGATCAAATACTTCTTTTTTCTCATCATCAGGGATAGAAGGAATGATATTATTTGCAACATGAAGTGTTACATCCAGTCCTGCCATATCTCCTGTTCTAAAGGTAGCTGCTTTCGAATAACCAGTTAAAACTCCTGTTAACAGATCGATTTCTTCAGCCCTGAATTCTCCGTTAAAGAAGTAAGGCATCATACTTCCGATTGAGAAAATACCAACACGATTTGCGATAAAATTGGGAGTGTCTTTACAAAGTACCACACCTTTACCCAAAACACGTTCACAAAATCCATGCATAAAACATGAAATCTCTTCATCAGTATGTTTTGTTGGGATGATCTCCAATAACTTCATGTATCTAGGAGGATTGAAGAAATGAGTTCCCAGAAAATGCTCTTTAAATTCCTTGCTACAATCTTCTCCAATCTCAGTGATTGGAAGTCCTGATGTATTTGAACTTACGATAGCATCGTCTTTTCTGACTTTCTCTATCTTGGACATCATTTCTTTTTTGATGTCCATCCTTTCTATAATCACTTCACAAATCCAGTCAGCCTCTTTAAGTAAATCAAAATCATCTTCAAAGTTACCCACCTTTATCCGATGGGCAAATTCAGGCAGAGCAAAGGGAGCCGGTTTCATTTTTAAGATCTTTTGTACACTCTCCTCAGCGACCTTATTAGGTCTTTGCGGATCATCACTTTTTAAGTCTAGAAGCACAACTTCCAAGCCTGCATTTATGCAGTGAGCTGCTATTTGACTTCCCATCACACCAGACCCTAGTACTGCTACTTTCCTGATTCTTCTATTTTTGAAACTCATAATTTAATGTTGGTAAATACTTTCAATTAACTCTTTATGATTTTTCCTTACTCCAGTTCTTTTAATACTCATTTTAGCAGTAAGTTCACCCTTCTCAATGGAAAACGGCTCTTCAAGCAATACAAATTTCTTAATTTTCTCCCAATTAGGAAGACTTTTGTTCACCTTATCAACCTCTTTTTGAATTCTGCTAATTACATGTTCATTTTCAATGCGTTTCTCTCCTGGTAACACAAACCCAAAACGTTCAAAACGCTTTTCGATGTTTTTCCAATCAGGAACTATAATCGCAGCACAGAACTTTTCTTCTGAACCAACCAGCATAGCTTGATCTATAAACCCATTATTTACCAATGCATTTTCTATAGGTTGAGGGGCTACATATTTCCCTGTAGATAATTTGAACATGGATTTCTTTCTATCCGTGATAAAAAGCCATCCATCTTCATCAAGATGACCAATATCACCACTACAAAACCATCCATCTTCAGTGAAGACTTCTTTAGTTTTTTCCGGCATTTTATAATAGCCCTGCATGATATTGGGACCTTTTATTAATATTTCACCGTCTTCAGCTATTTTAATTTCTACGTCCGTTATTGGGAGTCCTGCAGATCCGATTCTTATCCAATCAGCCATACTTCCAGTTGCGACAGGTGAGGTTTCAGTTAGACCATATCCTTGCCCACATTTTAACCCAATACCATTAAAAAATTTCATGACTGGTGGAGCTAAAGCGGCACCACCTACCATTGTTCCTACAAGATTACCCCCCAATCCCTCTCTGATTTTAGAATAAACTGCTTTATCAGCTATCTTAAACTTAAATTTTTCTAAGCCTTTTGGTGGATCTTCAGGATTATAATTTTCGGCAAGATCAATAGCCCAATAATAAATCTGTTTCTTAATTCCAGAAAGTTCCTGCCCACGAACTTTGAGTCCTGCCATTATCTTTTCCAGTAAACGAGGCACTGTTGAAAAATAAATTGGCTTAATTGTAATGAAGTCAGTCTTTATGTCATTTACGTCTTCAATATAATACACAGGCACACCCGTGTAGATATATATATAGGAAGATATTCTTTCAAGCATATGGGCTAATGGTAGATAAGAAAGTATCTTTGGGTTTTTTACATCATCCGCACTGTAAGCCATTCGTTCATTAGAAGCCAGAACGTTTGATGCTATGTTATTATGAGATAGCATCACGCCTTTTGGAACACCAGTTGTTCCTGATGTATAATTAATATTAGCTAAATCTTCCGGTTTTACTGCTGATTTTAGTTTTTCATAAAGCTCTGGTTTTTTCTTATCCAGCTCTGCTCCAAGTTCCATTACTTCTTCAAACCCTTTTAGTTTTTTATGCTTTGAGGGCTGAATCGAGATCACTGCCTTTATGGTTGAAATTTCTTTGATCAGCGGTTTCGTCTCTTTGAATATTGAATCATTAGAAACTATGTGAACTTTTGCCTCTGAGTTCTCAAGAATATATTTGATTTGGTCAGCGGGTTGAGTTGTATAAACAGCAACGTTAACTGCACCAATTGAGAGTACCGCCTGATCACAAATTAACCATTCGGTACTGTTCTCAGAATGAATAGAAACTCTATCTCCTTTTCTAATACCTAATTTATACAACCCTAAGGCTAAATTTCTGGTCTTAGTATTGTATTCATCAATTGAGGTTTCAATCCAAACCCCATTTCTTTTGACAGCAGAGAATATTCCTGTCTTGTTTTTACTAATTCCCGTTTGAATAATATTCGGAATTATTTCTGGATCATATTTCATAGATAAAAAAGCTAATTAATTACTCTTTGGTAAGTAACACTTTTGGCTTAAATTTAAAAGCGCTTTCTTGCATCTATTATAATAACTTAACACTGTTAATCAAATCTTATTTATGTTTATAGAAGATTCCCTTAAGGAAAAGGCTGATTTTTACTTTAATTCGACAAAACCTCACATGGGCCATGCGGTTGGTATTGAATTTGAGCATATAGGTATGGACAAAATGGTTGCTACAATGCCTGTTAATGAAAACACAGTACAACCTTTTCGAATTTTACATGGTGGGGCTTCGGTTGTTTTAGCGGAGACATTAGCTTCTGTCGGAGCTTGGTTCTCGCAAGAGGGAAATGAAAAGAATGCGGTAGGTGTAGAGATTAATGCTAATCATATAAGATCTGTAAAAGAAGGCGGTTTTGTTCGTGGAATTGCAACTCCTATCAAAAAGGGATCCCGAGTTCATGTCTGGGAAACCCGGATTGAAGATGGGAATGGTAAGCTTGTGTGTGTTAGCAGATGTACTTTAGCTATTGTAAACAGAAAATAATCAGTTTTACCAAAGCTTAACTCCATTCCAATCTTTCAATTCTTGCAAAATAAAGAACTCTATTGTTTTGCAGGAATCCGTGGAATCATCATAATCTCTTTTTGTCTTCCATCAATATACCAGACACCTGTTTTGTCGAAATAGGCATCCTCTTCAAGCATGATTCTAATTTCTTTATCCCACTCATCTATAAAAGTCGCGGCATTTAATTCAATGGAATATGCTGTATTGAGATGTAAAGGATAGTCACCTGATCCAGGAACTCCTCCCTGGGAATCCCACATACCTAATGTTGTACCTGCAGCATGTCCGTGGTAACCGATAGGATGTGTATAAATGCTTGGCTTAATACCTTCAGCAATAGCTTGTTCTCTCGACATCTTCAGAACTTCATTTCCGGTTCTTCCTTCTTTAAAATTATTAGTGAATATATCCTGAAGTCGATTTCCGTTATCAAAAGCTTTGTTCAAATAGCTAGGAACTTCTGTCTCTTCTGGTCGAAGTATATAGGCATGTTGCTGCGTATCGGTATTCAGCCGTAAGTAGGTAATTCCAAAATCAACGTGGATAAGATCTCCAGGCATAATAACATTGTTGGCAGGTCTACTAGAAAATGATCGCAGATGATCGAAGGATTCTGGGTCTGCTCTCTGGATTGATACACTTGGATGAAACCATGTAATCAATTTAAGCTCTCTGATCTTTTCTCTGAACCACCAAACAACATCTTCAGTGGTAGTTACACCGGGCTGAATTACTTCATCAGAGAAACCCTGAGCTATAATTTTATGAGCAATTCTAACTATTTGAGGATAAATAGTCATTTCCTTAGATGTGCGAGTCTCCAACCATCCAACAGCAAGTTTCTCAGCTGAGATAACGCGATTAGCATACTTTTTCCCAATAGCAGCTTTCATCTCTTCCAGGTCTGTTGCTACTATTCCATCTGCTAATCCCCAGTGCTTACTTTGGTTAACGCCAATCGTTTTCGGATCACGTTCTTCAATAATTTCTTTCAAACGCTTCCATTGGTCTGGTTCTACTTCTTTGTCCCAAGCTTTTTTAAAGGTCTTACCAACATCATATCTTGCAACAGCTAACGTTTCCACACCCTTACCCTCTCCCTGGTCATACATTACAAGAATAGTTCTCCTTCGAGCCGCATGCCATGTTGCAGGAAGTAAGGTTTCAATGACAGGATCTTCGTTATACTCCCTTGAAACTACAATCCACATATCAATGTCAGCGTCTCTCATTAACTGAGGAAGCACCGTTTTTACCTTATCTTCTAAAAGATCATCGATAACAAGAGCACGCTCTTTCATTGAAAGAATCTCAGGATAGCTATCTTGAGCTGAAGAATTAGGAATCAGGAATAGGAGAATAAGAAATGATAACGCAAGTTTTTTCATAGTTTAATCGTAGTTAATTGGTTGAAGAATATGAAAAGGTTTTGGGAGAGGGGCAAACTCAACTTTAAATCTTAATTAGCTTAAATTTAAGGATACTTTCTTAGAAGGCTATAATGTTAAATTAAACCTAGAATTTAAAATGGAAAAGTGAGAACGAAGCTAAAGTGGTTCGTATCCAGACCTCCCCAACACCTTCTTAAATTCTTTTTTCTGTCTAGTTCCACCCTCCCTGCCTACCGGTCAGGCAGGCTACATTAGGAGGGGAACTTATTGCTAGAATAACTTTTTTCAGAGAGTCCTTCTCCTTTTGAAGGATAAGACAGAAGAAGTCCAGAAAAATATAAGAAAAGACTTTTCAAGCTAATTCTTGAATTTGCAGATCCTTCGAAGGTATCCTCAGGATGACCCATTTTATATATTCGAGATTGATGAAAAGTAATTTTTGTCAACGAAATAACTAACAACTACAAGAATTGCTTTGTTTGAAGAGCTCTAGATAATAATTACCGATTTCCTACTCCAGCGGTAAACAGCTTACTTGGGTATGGTCGCAACATTAGAAACCTTGCACAAGAAGATCTTTTAGGATCGTAAATACTTGTTTGAGAGATGAATCTAAATTTCAGAACCTTCTATCTAATCAGTTTTAGAACCCGCTCAAATCTTGGAACGCCTTTATCATGTGAATACCATACAATAAAGCCTTTTCCGATTATATGATTTTTAGGTATGAATCCCCAGAAACGGCTGTCTTCACTATTGTCGCGATTATCACCCATTGCAAAATAATAATTCTGCTTGATGGTGTATAAGTTAGTTTCCTCACCATTTATGAAAAATTTTCCGTCTTTTAGCTCCAGACTATTATTTTCATATCGTTCGATAAGGTCTTTATATATGTACCAATTACTCAGACTCAATTGAATTTCCTGTCCTTCAAATGGTATTACAATTGGTGGAAATTGATCTTGGCTTTTAAACGCTTTAGCAAAATCATAAGATGAACGAGTAGATGCATAACCTCTGTCGGTTTCTCCTTGCTCAGTCTTGTTTAACCATAAAGAATCAAGTTCTGGCCAAGTTTGAATTTCTTCCGCGGCTTCTTTAGTCAAATTAACTAAATAAGTATCATCACCGATATAATCTATAAAAATATCTTTTCCACCTGGAACATTCTGAAGTGCACCAGCGCCCACAGATTTTATCTTTGCCTCGCTTAAACGCACACGCTCATTCATTCTTAGAAAGTGATGTCTTTGTAAGCCTTCGTGATTTTCTTCCCTCTCGCCATTTATGTAAACAACTTTGTCCCGTATTTCCAGTGTATCACCAGCTATTGCTACTGCTCGTTTAATATAATTAGTTTTTTGTGAGATTGGTTTAATCTCATGAGGCACATTAAATACTATAATATCGTTACGTCTTACATCTCTGAACCCTGGTATTCTTGTGGAAGGAAGCTTTACACCAGGCAAACATAATTGTGTAAAAGGGATACAAATTCCCATTGGCGTTCTGGGACCGTAGGTGAGATTTGATACGATTAGAAAATCCCCAACCATTAGATTCTGCTCCATCGAAGGAGTTGGAATTTTATACGAACCAAAGATTAAAGCTCTTAGAATTGCTGCTGCAAAAAAAGCGAAGACTAAAGCATCTAACCATTCACGCAACCATGATTTAGCTTTTTTATCTTCTTCGATCCTGTCTTTTCTTCTTTTCCAAAATGAGCTTTTTTGTTGCTCTTCTGAGTTATTTTCTTCCAATGTATTCGTTAATTAAATTTTATGTGAGATGGTTGCTTAATTGGTTTAACCTGATGTTTATTACCATCACTATTTATCTGATACCATTTCATTCTTTGTTCTGAAAAATAGTAGTCTGAAAATTTCGCTGGTTTCGCCTCCAACAGTGCTTTCTCAAAAGTTCTCATAATTTGAGGCATTAAATCTACATACTTACTTGCCGCCCCATAAGTTACACCTTTTCCAAAAGGTCCTGTAAAATCTAGTATGATAAGCGGTATTGGTTCATCAGAAATTGGATCATCTACAAAAAACCAATATTCAAACTGTATAGCTTTACCCAATCTAAAGTTGTCTTCTTTAGAAATCGACTCCAATGTTTTTGTTGGATCCCCAAATGCCCCTTGTAACATAGCTCTAATATCTAAAGAACTCATTTCGTCAATAGATGTCTGACCATACAAACCTTGTCCTGTTAGACTAAAACTTTTAATTTTCGCCTCATAAGCAGCAGTCTCGTTATTTTCGACTTTTGAAATCTTTGATTCTTCGAATTGTGCTAGTGCAGAATTCATAACAAAAAATGCAAACGCTGATATCAGTGCTATAAATCTCATATTTATTCTATAATTATCTATCATCATCATCCATTGATAAAACAGCTAAAAATGCCTCTTGGGGAATTTCGACTGATCCTACCTGTTTCATTCGTTTTTTACCTTCTTTCTGCTTTTCAAGCAGTTTTCTCTTACGTGAAATATCTCCACCATAACACTTAGCCGTTACATCCTTTCGAAGTGCACGGACTGAATCTCTAGCAATAATTCTACTTCCTATTGCTGCTTGTACTGCAACCTCAAATTGCTGTCTTGGAATCAACTCTTTCAACTTTGCACAAACTCTTCTTCCCTGATAATATGCCTTATCACGATGGGTTATACTCGAAAGTGCATCCACCTGTTCCGCATTTAATAAAATATCTAAACGTACCAAATCTCCTTTACGATATTCAATGAATTCATAATCTAAAGAAGCGTAACCTCTTGTTCCTGATTTCAATTTATCATAGAAATCAAAGACAATTTCTGCCATTGGTATTTCATACGTAATTTCAACCCGATTATTTTGCATAAATATTTGATTTACGTAAACACCTCTGCGATCCTGGCATAACTTCATGATAGGACCAATATAATCGGCTGGTGTGATAATGCTGGCTTTAATGTAGGGTTCAAAAATGGCGTCAATTTCAGCAACCTCAGGCATCTGGCTGGGGTTATCTACCTGAATAGTTTTTCCTTCCTCTAACTTAACTTCATATTGTACGTTTGGTACAGTAGTAATGATGTCAATATTAAACTCGCGATCTAAACGCTCCTGAACGATTTCCATATGAAGTAAACCAAGAAATCCTGCTCTAAATCCAAACCCTAATGCTTTAGAGGTTTCCGGTTCATACGAAAGTGAAGCATCGTTGAGTTGAAGCTTTTCCAGAGCTGATCTGAGGTCTTCAAAATCTTCAGCTTGTGTTGGATAAATTCCAGAGAATACCATTGGTTTTGATTCCTGATAACCAGGAATAGGAATCTCAGCTGGATTTGTGACAGTAGTGATTGTATCACCAACCCGAACGTCCTGCAACGATTTAACACTTCCAATTACATAGCCTACTTCACCCGCTTTAAGTTCTTTCGTAGGTTCATATTTCATCCGTAAGAAGCCAATATCTTCCGCGTTATATTGCTCCTTATTAGACATGAATTTGAAAGCTTGGCCTTTCTTCAAGGTTCCTTCCATCACTCTCACATAAGCAACTGAACCTCTGTAAGTATTGAACACAGAATCAAAAATTAGTGCTCTTAGTGGTTTATCATCTTCTCTTTTAGGGCCTGGTATTCGATCTATAATTGCTTCTAATAATGCGGGAACTCCTTCGCCGGTTTTTCCTGAAACGTGTAATATATCTTCTCTTTCACACCCTATTAAATCAATAACTTGTTGACCAATACCTTCAGGATCTGCACCAGGAAGATCAATTTTATTCAGTACAGGAATGATTTCAAGGTTTTGTTCAATTGCCTGATAAAGGTTTGAGATTGTTTGAGCTTCTATACCTTGAGCCGCATCTACTACTAAAATAGCTCCTTCACAAGCTTTGAGTGCACGCGAAACTTCGTATGCAAAATCTACATGACCTGGGGTATCGATTAAATTAAAACTATATAGCTCTCCGTTTGGTCGCTTATAATCAACCTTTATGGCATGACTCTTTATAGTAATACCACGCTCTCTTTCCAGATCCATATCGTCCAGAACCTGCTCCTGCATTTCACGTTCACTTATAGTTCCAGTGGATTGTAGGAGGCGATCAGCGAGTGTAGATTTACCGTGATCAATGTGAGCAATAATGCAAAAATTTCGAATGTTATTCATGTAAGCTTTTAGTGCGTCTCTTAATAAGCCTACAAAGATACAAAGAAGGAATGAGGTACTAAAGCGATTATTATAAACTGACTGTTTATTTTAATACAGTTCTTCTAAATTCTCCTTCCATCTTCATTGTAACGTTCTTATCTGATGTAAAATGGGAGACTCGCTTAGCTTTTAATGACCAGTGAATATTCTTTGATTCTTGTTATGGCTTAAGTTATGTAATAGTAATTATTAAAGTATATCAGCTTTTAAAACCTGTATACTTATCCTACAGTTCATTTTGAAGATTCATATTTCTTCAGAATATTTGACAATCTATAGGGTCAACCTATTTAGAATTGTTAACTAACTACATGGATAGATTAGATTGGAGCGTAAAATTTGGTAGTAATAAACATACTTCAAAGTCAGAACTTTGAAGTTTTACTACCCTACTTAAGCCGGTTCTGGACTTAGTAATTCTATATGAAACCTAAACTTTGATGTTTCCATTGCCATAATTTTATAAAGCTCATGAATCGCTTCAAAAACAACATCAGGGTCGCCAATAATAGTTGTAGAAAGATATCCGACCTCAATTTGAACATCAAACTGTGCGAGGTGTTCTAATATCTCCTGCACTTTTTCTCTTGGATTGTGTGTGTCTAAAGGGATGTAAGTTAATTGAGCTATTGTTTTCATATATCTGTGACTTTTAATTTACCTAAAGTTAACTATATCATGAATAGGCATCAAAACCTTCTTTAAATTAAATGAACTTTAACTTTTTAATTGAGGTTTTTACTAGGAGAAAATTTTGAAACAATAATTTTTCCAATAACTATCTAATTACTATCTTTGTGCAAGTGAAAAGATTAAATCTACATACCTCCCATCTACAACATGGTGTTCATCAATTCCACCAAGGACATCATCGCGCGCAGTAAGCACTTTTTCACTTATTTCTTTTTAAATTCTATCCAACACAAATTTATTGACTCATGACCCGATCGAAAGACTCTTCGACTTCATTACGTATTGCTATCCAGAAAAGTGGCCGTTTAACTGATAAAACAGTTAGCCTTCTTCAAGGAATTGGCGTTGAATTCGATAACTACAAAAGAAACCTGATGGTAAAAACTCGCAATTTCGATGTTGAGTTATTACTCCTTAGAGACGACGATATCCCTGAATATGTTCAGGATGGAATTTGCGATCTTGGCTTCGTGGGTGCAAACGAAAGAGCTGAAAAAAACTCTAATGTTACTGTGTTGCGTGGTTTGAACTATGGGCGTTGTAGATTATCAATTGCCGTACCTAAAAATAGTGACCTTAATGCAGTTGCAGATTTTGAAGGTAAAACTATCGCTACCAGCTATCCATTTATCACAAAAAAGTATTTTAAAGAGCAAGGAATCAATGCAAAAATGGTTGAGATTTCCGGAGCTGTAGAGATTACTCCTCAACTCGGTGTTGCTGACGCTATCGCTGATCTTGTTTCTACTGGTGGCACTCTTAGAGCTAATGGTTTGGAAGAACTTATTACCATAATGGAATCTGAGACTGAATTAATTCAAACGAATCAAGAACTTTCTCTGGGAAAAAAAGAATTGATTGAGAAATTCTTAGTAAGAATTGATGGTTATCAGCAAGCAAAACAAAGCCGTTATATTATGATGAATGCCCCTGCTGATGCTTTAGAAAAAGTAAAATCAATTATTCCATCGATGAAAAGTCCAACCATTGTACCCTTGGCAGAAAGTGATATGGTAGCTATTCATACTGTAATCCCAATTACTAAATTTTGGACAGTTATGGAAGAACTCAAAGATGCAGGCGCAACCGACATTGTAATGTTACCAATTGAAAGCATGATACTTTAGAACGTAGAATTCTAAACAAAGAACTTCGAATAGAAAATCACGAATGAAAACTTATCAATACAAAGATTTATCAGGGCAGGAAATCAAAAGGTTATTGCAAAGACCTAAGATCGATTTTAGTTCAATCTTTGAAACCGTACAGCCAATTATCGATACAATTACAACTGGTGGTGACACTGCGTTAAAATCTTACACCAAAAAATTTGATGGTGTCGATTTAGCTGAAGTTGTAATAGATCCAAACAGTGTTGACGTTGCGTTGAAAGAGGACGTAAAATCCGCTATCGATATAGCTTTCGATAATATTTTCAGATTTCATCGTGCACAAAGAACTATGAAACTCGACGTTGAAACAATGCCAGGTGTAAAGTGTTCGAGAGTAACCAGAGCTATTCAAAGAGTTGGTTTATACGTACCTGGAGGCACCGCTGTTTTACCTTCTTCTGCTATGATGCTCGCTATTCCTGCTATGATTGCAGGTTGTGAACAGGTTATTCTTGCAACACCACCACAAAAAGATGGTTCTATTGCGCCTGAAATCATTTATATCGCTCAAAAAGCAAAAGTAAACCTAATTTTAAAAGCAGGTGGAGCTCAAGCAGTAGCAGCTATGGCACTTGGAACTGAATCGGTTCCAAAAGTTGATAAAATTCTGGGGCCCGGAAATCAATATGTAACCGCAGCCAAAATGTTACTTCAAAATAGCGATGCTCAAATTAGTATTGATATGCCTGCGGGACCTTCAGAAGTTTTAGTTATAGCTGATAAGCAGGCTAACCCCGCTTTTGTTGCTGCAGATCTTCTTTCACAAGCTGAGCATGGAAAAGATAGTCAGGTGGTGCTGGTTGCAACTTCAGATTTTGATTTTAATTCTCTTAACAAAGAATTAGAGATGCAGTTAAGTAAATTACCAAGAAAAGAAATTACTCAGGTAGCTTTAGACCAAAGTTATATAATAGAAACTGAGACCTTAGACGAAGCTTTTTCATTCTCTAATGAATATGCTCCTGAGCATTTAATTGTTAACATTGAGAATGCCGAAGATTGCAAAGAAAAGATTATTAATGCTGGATCTGTATTCTTAGGTAATTTAACTCCAGAAAGTGTCGGTGATTATGCTTCTGGCACCAATCATACCTTACCAACTTATGGGTATGCACGAATGTATAGCGGTGTGAATTTAAGTTCTTATCAGAAATCGATTACGATGCAAAGCCTATCGGAAGAAGGTTTGTTAAACATTGGTAATACTGTTGAAATATTAGCTGATGTAGAAGGATTACAGGCTCATAAAAATGCTGTAAGCATTCGTTTAAAAGAATTGAAAGGCAACAAATGAAAAAAAGTTTTGATATCGACTCTATAGTCAGACACAATATTCGAGTTCTAAAACCATATAGATCTGCCCGCGATGATTTTGATTCCGGGATTTTACTCGATGCCAATGAGAATAGTTTTGGATCTCCCGTCAAAAACGACATGGATTTACACCGCTATCCTATGCCTCATCAAGAAGAACTTCGTTCAAAGATTGCTGAATTTCGAAAAGTTGATTTAGCTAATACATTTGTAGGTGTTGGAAGTGATGAAGCGATAGATTTATTATTCAGAATTTTTTGTTCACCAGGAAAGGATAAAGTTATTATTAACCCTCCCACTTACGGTATGTATAAGGTATCGGCAAATATCAATAATGTGCGAGTCGATGAGGTACTATTAACGCCCGATTTTCAACTTCAAACTGAGAAAATATTTAACAGGATTACAGATTTTACAAAACTCATTTTTGTATGCTCACCAAACAATCCTACAGCAAATAAGATTAATAAAGAGGCTGTTATCAATCTCCTGGAAAACTTTGATGGATTAGTGGTTGTTGATGAAGCTTACATTGACTTCTCTGATCAGGAAAGTTTTGCTGAATCTGTTAAAGAATATCCAAACCTTGTAGTATTACAGACACTTTCAAAAGCCTTTGGTTTAGCTGGGATTCGGCTTGGAATCGCCATCGCTAATCCAAAAATCATAAATTATATGATGAAGGTTAAAGCACCATACAATGTAAATAAGCTGACTTCTGACATTGCTATAAAATCTTTTCATCAATTAGATGCTGTCAAAGAAAATATTGAAAAGATTAAAAAAGAAAAGTTACGCATTAGCGGTGCTTTAGAAATGTTAGATGGAGTTGAAAAAGTTTTTCCATCTGATGCGAATTTTCTTCTTTTTAAAACAAACAATGCACTAGAGGTATACAAAAAATTGGCTGAATCAGGCGTTATTATTCGCTATAGAGGCAATGAACCTCATTGTGAAGATTGTTTACGCATTACAATTGGTACACCTGAAGAAAATGATCAATTTTTAAAGAATCTAAGTTCGATTCTGAAATAAAATGATATTTATCCAAACAATTTGATTGGCGTTCAATATTTTTAGCAATAAAATTACTGTCAAACTTCACAATTAAGCTATATAAGTTATGATTGTCTCTATTATTAATACTGTTCTTTTACCTTCTGAAAAAGAGTTCTTATTCCGGGAATTCACCATATCAGCATTAAAAATTATTTCTAATTCTGGTTTCTCTATAAAAATTATAGGAGAAAAATTATCTGACGAACAACGGAATATTTTAAATCAGGAAGGAATAAGCTTAAGTAAAGAGGACGAAGTTAGTTTTTCCATAAGTTCGGAAAACAATGAAATCATTTTAAAAAATGCTGACGGAGAGGAAATTGTTCGTTCAAAAGACTTTGTTAAGATCGCTAATTCACTCGTTTCTCCTAATCGGACTGCCACAATAAGCAGGGAAACAAAAGAAACTCAAATTAAAGTTGATATAAATCTGGATGGAACGGGTAAATCATCAATTGATACTGGCTTAAAGTTTTTTGATCATATGCTTGAACAAATTGCCAGGCATGGTTTGGTGGATTTAAATATATACTGTAAAGGTGATCTCGAAATTGATGAACACCACACTATAGAAGATGTGGCAATAACTTTAGGTGAAGCAATAACGAAAGCACTTGGTGATAAAAAAGGAATTGAGCGTTATAGCTTTGTTTTACCAATGGATGAAGCTCAGTCTACAGTAGCTATTGACCTTTCAGGGAGACCTTATTTAGTATTTAATGTTCCATTAAAACGTGAATATGTTGGGGATTTTCCAACCGAAATGTTAGAACATTTTTTTTATAGCCTCACAATGAACTTGAAAGCAACTCTTCATGTTAGCTGTACTGGTGACAATGATCACCACAAGATAGAAGCATGCTTTAAGGGATTTGCCCGGTCTTTAAAGATGGCTATAGAACAAAACGGGCGAATTAAAAATCAAATACCGAGCTCTAAAGGTTCGCTTTAGAATTTATATGATTGCTATTATTAAGTACAAAGCTGGAAACATTGCTTCTGTTTCTAATGCGCTAGATCGATTAGGAGCACATTATTTTTTTGCAGAATCACCTCAAGAACTTGAAAGTGCAAAAGCAGTAATTTTTCCAGGCGTTGGCCATGCTCAAGCTGCAATGAATTCCTTACAGGAATTAGGAATTGATGATTGGCTTCGTAACACAAAAAAGCCAGTTTTAGGTATATGTGTTGGTATGCAACTTATGTATGAAGGATCATCAGAAGGCGATACTAAAGGTCTTGGTGTTATTCCAGGATCTCTCAAGAAATTCCATTCAGATTCATACAAAGTACCGCATATGGGATGGAACACAATCAATTCATTAAAAGAACATCATCTTATTCACGGTATCGCAGAAGGTAAACATCTTTATTTTGTACACAGTTATTACGCCCCGGTAACAGAGCACACGATAGCCTCATGTGATTATATAAATCCATTTTCAGCAGCTGTTGTGAAAGATAATTTTATGGGTGTTCAATTTCACCCTGAAAAATCTGGAAGTCTTGGATCAAAAGTACTTCAAAATTTCTTAGATTTGGTTTACTCTGAAAAAAAAGTAAATCGTATTTCTGCTGAATGAAAATAATTCCTGCTATTGATCTTTTAAACGGTCAAGTTGTTCGTCTTCATAAGGGTAAATATGAAGAGGCAACTATTTATGATGAAAATCCTTTGGCTACAGCCACTAAATTTAAAGAAGCTGGATTTCAACACATTCACATCGTTGATTTAAATGGTGCTAAGGAAGGAAAATTTGTAAACCTACCTCACATACAATCTATCATCAATGAGCTTGGTATATCTGTTCAAACAGGTGGTGGAATCCGGACTTTTAAGGACGTTGAACTACTATTAAATTCAGGCTTGTCTAAAGTCATTTGTAGTTCTATGGCTATTCAAAACGAAAGTGATTGGATTAAGTCTTTAGATAAATATCCCGATCAAATGATACTAGGCATGGATCTCAAGGATGGTCAAATTGCTTATTCAGGCTGGCTTGAAACTGCTGAAGAAAATACCTTCACTTTTTTATCAAGAATGATTACACATGGTCTTAAAGAAGTACTTTGTACAGATATATCTAGAGATGGAACATTATCGGGGCCTAATTTTGAACTCTACAATTCACTAAAAAAATCATTTCCAGATATAAATCTCATCGCATCAGGTGGGGTGTCAAACCAACAAGATCTAATTACGCTTAGTGATGCAAATATTGACGCTGTTGTGGTAGGTAAGGCTTATTATGAGCATCATATTACTCTTGAGCAAATGAAAAATTTAAGTGAATAATTAACTTAGAATTTTAAGTTAACCTTTACTTGAGATGATTTTTTCTCTTCTTCCCGTTAGGTAAATGTGTCCATTATCTATATGACCTAAATCTCCTGAGTTGTATAGCTTATTGATATACGCAGTTTCAGATTTTATAAAGATTTCGGACTCCCCTTTTTTACTTTTTCTAGTTTCAAGAGAAACGCCCTCTATAGGTTGGCCACAGTTTTGATGAAGTTTGTTATGATACTCATCACTTATATTATGTTTTAAAACACTTATTAATCCACCTGCTTCTGTTTGTCCATACCCGTGGAATATAGTTTCACAATGGTTTTTTAAGGGCTCGAAATCTTCTTGTACTAATGGTGTACCACCCGTTACAATATTTTTTATGAACCAATCTTTGTTGTATAAAGCCCGGAAAACTGGTGGCACTGTTAACAAATAATCGGGCTGAAATAATTGAATAGCTTCCAGCCATTTCTTACTTTCATCTTTTTTGGTTGTGATGAAATCGTAATTGCAACCTATTTCCTCAGCCATTATCGCCCAGGATAATCCCGCAACATGCCAAGGTTTTGCTAAGATTAATAATTTATGGTCACTTGAAATCTCAAAAGCATTTGAAGTTCGCTTTCCGTTTTTAACCAAATTCTCAAATGAGTTCCAGATACATTTAGGATTATCTGTAGAACCACTCGAATAAAGACCTATCGATTTCTTTTTAGATAAAAGCTCACCAATACCAAGTTCATTTCCTGAGTATTGAGGTGGAATGAGTAACTGAGAACTAACTGATTCAATTACGTCCTTCACAATTTGCTTGGGAGATTTTGTAAGATCAGTGCGATTATAGTTCATAGAATATTAGGAACGTGGTTCTATTACTCTTCTACCCTTTTTATCTTAGCACCAACAGCATTCAGTTTATGTTCCAGATTTTCGTAGCCACGATCCAAATGATACACTCTTAATACTTCAGTTGAATTTTCTGCCACCATACCAGCTAAAACAAGACTTACACTGGCTCTTAAATCTGTACTCATCACTGATGCTCCTTCAAATTCAGTTTTTCCAAAAATAG
>Ga0136600_1000384_pt1 | contig 23865 bp, 16 predicted proteins | sample AntRauMFilla2698_FD_104634 | JGI IMG/M metagenome (GOLD analysis project Ga0136600, IMG submission 104634) | Saline lake microbial communities from Rauer Islands, Antarctica - Metagenome Filla 2 #698 | ecosystem: Environmental > Aquatic > Non-marine Saline and Alkaline > Saline | place...
CTACTAATAGGGTGAAAGCATCGCCCCCGTCTCCTGTATTGGTTGCAGCAGCAATTATTTTCTTTCCGCCCAAATTGGAGTGTGTAATGGGCGCGGCAATATCGTAGCGCCCCGCATTACCCTGCCCTAAGGTTCCAAAGTTTCCTTGACCAAAAGTGTAGACCGTTCCGTCATCGGTAAGCACCAAACTTTGATTGGCGCCCACCGCAATTTTGGGCGAGGTGGTTTGAGCGCTGGCAAATGGGGCGGTGCCTGCTAAAAAGAGAACCCCGAGAAAAAATATCTGTAATGTTTTCATAGTATATGCAGTGAGTGAGTAATTGGCCTTGCTATAATACACATTTTCACCTGTGCAAACGTGCCAACTTTCTGCGCAAACGTGCCAAATGTGGAGCAAAAGGGTCGATGGGGAGTCATTGTGGTTATCAGCCCGTCAATTGCGAGGAGTCTTCGATGTTGACTACAAGAGTGGATATCTAACGACGAAGCAATCTCCCTGAGTAGGCACCCCAAGTAATTTAGGGAGATCGCCACGTCGAAAAGCAAGAGGGAATTGACTCAATGGATTAAAATGAATGGTCAATCCTAATTATCCTCTTTCCATTTGAACCAGGATTTAGAGGATTACCGGGATTTACTTGATTTCAAACTTAAATAATCCTGTAAATCATGGTTCTTAATGATGCAATCAACACAGCCAAAAACGCCTTAACCATTTCTCAAACTCACCAAGGAGTTCCCCAAGGAGTTCCCTTACCCTTGAGGTGAGCGGCATAACGCAAGCGAACGTTAGGGCAAGGGACAGGGATTGGGTTTTGCAACCAAGGGCAATTTTGCCTAATTCAACCAATCCATCAGACGGCTCTTTACAGGATCGAATAACCTAACCTTTAAACAGCCGTCAGATGGGGTTTTGTCTACCACGAGAATGCTCGGGAAAACGCTGCTGATTTTATGCAAAGGATTCCCCTCTTGGTTCAAGCGTCCCGCTTGGACCAACAGTGGGTGATGCAAATTACCTTGCCCTATTCCAACACCGCATAAGCGCTGTTTATACAAAGGATTCTCCTTGCGATGACCGGCTGGGTTATTCCAGCGGATGCTCTCCAAATCGTTCTTCATACACTTTGCGGAAGCTGGCAGCACTTTTGTAGCCTACGGCGTTGGCGAGTTCTTCGAGCCGTAAGGTCTTGTCTGCCGAAACCATGGATTGGGCAGAAGTCAGCCGGATTTCCCGAATAAACTCGGCGGGCGTCATGCCGGTTTCGAGCTGGAGATTTCGATAGAACGATCTTCGGCTTTGAGAGAATTCATCTGCTATTAAGTCTACCGATAAATTGCTGTTGCTGATATTTTTGGTAACAAATGCCGTTACTCTATTTATAAAGTCAGATTCGGTTTGAACTTCATCTGCTTTAATACTCAGTTTTAGTTTCTTTCTTCTCGTGTAATAAGTCAGCAGATTTTTAGTCTTTAGAATCAATTGCTCGGGCAGGAATGGCTTGGTGATGTAATCAACCACACCAATTCTTAAAAGATTTAATTTATCTTCTTCCAATGCTTTTGCTGTAAGCACCACTACCGGTATATGTTTCCACTTTTCATGTTCAAACAGGGTTTCAACCAGTTCCTGTCCACCCATCACAGGCATCATTAAATCCGTTATGATGATGTCGGGTGTATAATGATCGAGCAGCAGCAGGGCTTCTTTGCCGTTTTTGGCTGTTTTGATGGTTCCCAGTTCAGAAAGGGTGTCCTGCACGTATTCCATCATATCCTCATTATCCTCTACCAGTAGAATGTCAAAAAATGAACTCTCCAATTCCGGTGTTTCAATTTTTGAACTTATAATGATCTCCTCAAACAGCTCTTCAACAATCGGGCTCGCTGATTCTGTTTCCATCTCAGCTACCGGGAGTTGTAACTCAAAACAGGCTCCGGTTTTCAGTCCCGGCAATGCACGGATTTCACCCTCATGCAGGCGTGCCAGCGTCCTGCTGAGCTCTAAGCCTACGCCCATTCCTTCCACATAATCGGCCTCATCTCTCTTAATTCTGTGGAAGCGTTCGAATATCACTTCTTCATCACCATCCGGAATTCCCGGGCCGGTATCTTGCACAGTAAGTATAAATGAGGCCTTCTGTAGCGAAGTTCTTATTTCAATGGAGCCAGCATCTGCTGTGAACTTAATCGCATTAGAAATCAGGTTGTTAATCATGATCTCTACTTTTGAGCGATCGGCATAAATAACCGCTTCACCGGCATCTGGATAAAATTCAAACCTGTGACCATGATATTCCGCAAGTGAACGAAAAGATTCTACCGCAATAGACGCCAGATTATCAGCTTTATAATATTTCTGCCTCAGGCTCAGGTGGTTCTGATCTGATTTCGTCAAATCTATAATCTGACTAACCATATCATCCAGGCGAACCATATTTCGTTTAATTACAGACAAGATGTAATGGATTTTGGAAGGATTCTCCTCCTTCTGTTTCATCAACTTATCAACCAACCCACTACTAATAGTTAGCGGGGTTCTAAATTCGTGACTCACATTGGAGAAGAAGGTATTTTTCATCTTATCCAACTTCTCTAACTCTATATTTTGAGCGCGAATTTCCTCGGTTCGATTTAATACCTCCTCTTCCAATTCTTGTTGGCGATCCAAGAGACGCCTTTCACGAACCTTCACAAAAGCTGTTATCCCTCCCATACCAAAAAAGACATACATAATGATTGCCCACCAGGTTCGGTACCACGGTGGAAGCACCACAAATGAGAACGATGCCATTTGAGATTCTTCAGGATATAACGTGTGCCCACGCACCCAAAAAGTATATTCTCCTTCTTTTAAGTTTGTGTAGTCATGATACCTTTCATTTGTTGTAGCAGACCAATCATCATCTAACCCCTCCAATTTTATCTGATAGAAAAGACGGTCTTCGGGTAAAAAAGCGATCATCCCGTAATTGAACCTGATTTTATTATCCAAATATGAAATGGGCGTTTCCAGCACTGGATGAGATATCCCCCGTGGCTCCAACAACAAGGAATCAGAGTTTATAATCACAGAAGTAATGTGAGCATTGAAGGATGGCAAGGGCTGTCTGTATAGCGTGGAATCGTGATAAGCCAGCTTTTGGGCCCTGGTTTGGAAATAAACACGGTTTTCCGAAGCGGGATAGATGAAATCAATATCCCAATAAGGCTCCGTTCGGGTATATTCCCCATCATTCCATTCAAAAATATCCTTTTCAGGATTGTAAACTGCCTTTCCGATGTGTGCAGCCGCCCATGCCAGCCAAATCCCTCCTTCATTATCTTGTACTACCGGCCAAACCGCACGGTCTTGCCCTAAAAAAACATCTTTAAAACGATTATCAATTACTATGGAATCCCGATCTTCTGTAAGCCTGTAAAATCCATCCGAAGTTATAAACCCGACATCTTTCCCAACCGACATGGTATAATTAAACCCATTGGAAGGAAGGCCATCTTCAGTTGAAAATTGGCGAACATTAGGTACAGAAACAATTACGCTGTCCTCCTGACTCGTTTCAAACCAAAAGTCTCCATTCCGCCCCGTTCCAACCCATAAATCTCCGTTGATATCTTCGGTAATGGTGTGGCCTATTTCAGTAAAATCAACCAATTTGGAATCGGTAAATTGGGTTTCGGATTGTAGCACTACTTTTCTCAGTGCATGTGTATTATGATAATAATACACAACATCCGGGTTTTCACGATCGGCGAGAATCAGATAAACCATTCCTTCTGAAAACAGAGTATGAAATCTTCCTTCTTTATCTAACAGTTGCAATCCTTTATCTGATCCAATTAGCAATCCATACGTTGTTGTTTCGAACGCATACACACTTCTATCATTGTAGATTTGACGAAATTTCACTTTATCCCACACAAATAATCCGTCCTTCCCCCCGGCATACAGGGAGCCATTGAAATTCTTCAAGGTCGCTGAATTATTAGGGAAATTATGGGCAGAGGGTGAAAACTCACGCATTGCGCGGCCATACTCCAATACGCTTATTCCAAACATACTGCTTACCCATATATTCAAAGCATCGTCTTCATAAAGTCTGTTTAAATCATTGTCGCAAAGACCGTCTGAGGCGAAAATAGTATGCATGTAATCGCCATTCTGAGAATAAGTGAACAATCCGTTTGAAGTAGCAAAATGAATATACCCGGCTTTTGACCACAAAAAATCTTTGATAATCACAGACGCTTCTGAAATATCTTCCGTCAACTCCAGGATCTTCGCCCAGGTACCCAACTTGTTCAATTCCCATAACACAAACCCATCGTCCAGCATAAACAATCGGTTTTCCGTAGCTGAAAGTTTAAGGGCTTTTGTTTGAGTATTAGGAGGAGCAATCGTAAATGAATTTCCATCTTTTGTACGCTTAATCTGACCATCAGAATGCAAACTGATGATCGCATTGTCCCACCGAACGGCCCAGGAAACACGCGTTTCATTCTCTTGCCGGATTACTTCACCATCTGAATATACATACCAAATTTCCGGTGAAATAAAATGCACCTCATCTTCAAGCACATAAGTAAACTCTACATCTATGATGTTTGAAACTGAATCGGGCACGAGATAAGACAAGGAATTATAAGAGCGCCGTTGCAATGAATCACGTTTCAGGTAGCCAAAATCTGCCTGTCCACCAACAAAAATTCTTCCATCGGTGTGTTTAGCAAAAGACAGAGCAGCTGAGTTTCTCTCCATCCAGAGATTGCGCCAGGAAAGTCCGTCCGACTCCTGAATGCCATACCTCGTATTGCCAAAATAAAGGAGTCCATCATCAGCTCGCGTGATTCCCCACGCTTGACGTGCTCCTGAAAATTGCCCCCGTTGGTACGTTTCTATGAAAGGAAAACCTGTTGGCCCGGATGGCTGTGCCAAGATAAGTTCCGACCCTAATTGGCTCAACAAGAGTAGAAATAATAGAAAACGACCTCTTTTCACTGTTACTTATTTTATTGCAATAATTCGATAATACCTTAGAAATAAAGCTGACACTATACTCTGAGTAGCAAGCTTACATTGAGGTTAAGAAATGCCAGCATTTCAACCAAAATAAATGATCACTTTATCAGAACGCAGGATAGTATTACCTACTGGATTTGAGGCTCAATATAGCTTATAAATGCACTATTATAAATCTATTCATCGACATCGTTTAGTCCGACTGGTTATCCCGCAGCTTCTTCCATGCATACGCGCCACCAGCGGCAGCCAGCAAACTCAACCCTCCATCAATCGGTGCTTGAGAAGGAGCTCCCGGTAATCCCGGCTGGGCGAATAGTACAGTTGTTGCAATTAGTACGATGATAATGGCGAATAAGATGATGAGTGTTGTTTTCATGGGAGGAAATTTTAAATGTTGAATTATGAATGTTGAATTTGGGCAGTAGCCGATTCAACATTCATAATCCATAATTTCTAATTACTTAATGAGCGTTAGTTTTTTGGTGATGACGGTATTGCCTGCCTTCAAGCGATAGAGGTATAAACCGGAGGACAGATTTCTTGCATCAAACTGTACCGAGTACCGGCCGGCTTGTTTGTTTTCGCGATTGATGAGCGTGCTTACTTTTTGGCCGAGCATGTTGAAGACTTCCATTGTTACTTCTCCCGTTTTCGGCACGCCGTACTGTATGGTGGTGGTTGGGTTGAAGGGGTTGGGATAGTTTTGGTTTAATTCTACTGTCGCTGGTATATCATCATCGGGTTCGTTGCCAACCGATGTACTGCTTGCATTCAGTAAAATGGTAAACCGGGACTTTGTAGATTTTGCTTTGATAACCTCTGGCGAGACCACCTGATGTGCCGGAGATTTAAAATCTCCGTTCGGCGCTTTTTCTGCTTTTCTTTCCAGTTCAAAGGAATATAAAGAAGCCTCAGTAAGACCAGTCTCGATTCCGGTGACATTATCAACTAATACGAGTTTGGTATCTTCAGGTAAGTTCTCAGGTTTCCAGGCGAGTTCATATTCGCCGCCCAACGAGCTGCCGTCTATATCTAAATCAATGGCCATAGACTCTTCGGTAGAAGCAGGAATAGCATTAATATCTAATCCAGTACCATCGGAAAGTTTGGTGAACAAGCTTAGGTATTCGTTATTCAATGATTGAAGCTTGTAGGCATCCAATTCATCTTTTTCCAATGTAGCATTTTCACTAAACATCAGAATCGTTTTAGAGGAAAGGACGACTCCATTCAGCGTAAATCTAAGCTGGGCAACAGGCTTCTGCTTGCGGAATATTCCTCCACTGGTTCGCACTTCATCGGTGAATGTGATATCCGGATTAGTTGCATTGGCTTTCACCCAAAAACCCTGCCAGGGAGCAATCTCTCCTCCACCAAAAGTACCTGCAGAACCGTTCCAGCTTAGGTAATCACCGCTTCCCCCGCTCGCTGAATCACTCCATACATAAAAGGAAGCATCCAGATTAGAAGTAGTTAGTCCGGAAGCGGCATCCCAATCAATACTTGCTCCAAATGGGTTTCCTACCAAGTTCCAGCCGTCATCAGCAATGGTGCCTGAATCGGTATATGTAAGTGTTGGAGAAACATTACCACTCCGCTGCGTACTGTTGGTTTTAATCATTTTAGGAAAACCCTCAGGGGTACCATCGTAATCTTGGTCATCATACACATAGGTAATAAATCCTGTAGAACCATCCGGAACAACAGAAGCATCCGAAATGGACGTAAATTGCCGGCTCGATTCTTCCCAGATATAAACATTGGATGTCCCGGTTGTTTCATCGGCTCCGGTAAAACCCTGCGTCCATAGAGTATCAAGCAGCGAGCTATACGAGGTTTGTTTAACCGGGGTCGTCATCATTCTCCAGCCTTCGTTACCGGTAATAAATGTACCGTTTGGATAGGTCTCGGCTGAAAAAGCTGGGTTCTGAAGAAGCGAACCATCATTAGAATTCGTACTGGAGCCATTCGGTGTATTGTTAAGCTGATAATAACCTAGTAGCGCTGTCTCATCTCCTTTAAGCGGTTGAAAGGTGTTTTTTTGAATCTCCTGTTGGCTCAGCGCTTTATTCCAAATTCGGACTTCATCAACAGATCCATCCAAAAAATCGCTGGTCGATCCACTATCAAATTCCTGACCAATGCTCCACTGATCATCCGTAGACAGGGTGAGTGATATGCTGCTCTGTCCTGCGCTTTGTCCATCTACATACAGCGTAGCGGTTCCGTTGTCATAGGTCATGGCAATGTGATGCCACGTATCTCCGGAAAGAGTGGAGCCTGTGATTATAGGTAAACCTGATGAGTCAAAAAGGCGTACCACTTGGTCTTGAGTGCCAGGCGCTCCTATGAGAATGTTGAACAAGTCACTTCCTGAAGCATCATTCAATCCAACAGGGACTACACCACCCGCATCTGTCTGGTTGGCAAAATCAGGCTTTACCCAAAATGATACCGAGATCGCACTTGAACCGGCAATATCATCGGCTACCGCCGAGATATCCATATACTGATCAATTCCGTTGAGTGTTAGTGAACCATAGTTAAATAGGTCCGGTGCGGCGGCCGAAAAGCGGGCAAATGAATCAATACCGCCTAAGGTGATTTTGTTTGTTGAAGCATCGCGACTTCCATATCCAGCAGCTGTATAGTTGGCTCCAGAGTCATCTGACCGAAACAGCGTCAGGTCATCTTCCGGTAAATTATTGAGCTCTGTATCCAAATAATTGAAGGTTAGTGTGGCATCGAGGCCGCTATTGGTGAGAGGATAAATACCATAATAGCGTTTTATGCTTTTTCGATTACCCAATGATTGTTCCACATGGCCCCGAAAAATATTTGTAGTTCCCAGGTTTTGGCTACTAGTTATCACTGCTCCCAGCCCAGCAACATCCTGCCCGGAAGGTGCATTAAGTGTGCGCTTAGCTTTAATTTGACCGTTTCCGGTTACGTTTCCACCGTTCTCATTCAAAGAAGTGGTAGAACCCAGGTCTAAGGTGCCGCTATTTTGTAAAACTACAGTTCCCCCATTTTGAACCGTAAACGTTTGCGCAAAAATGTGCGAAGGTGTCAGGCAACCAATGACCAATAGTGTAAATAGAGAAAATGAAAAACCTTGATATTTCATACTTTTATCCTCTGCTAAATGAATTATTTCTTTTCATGACCAGCCCGCCACCTATCAGCAGCGTTAGCAGCATAACTATACCATACCATGGCATGCCGGCAGTTTGTTGGTGCTGTTGCTCAAGCTTCGCCAAGCGTTCTTTAATACTGTTATTTTCTTTTTTAAGGGCCGTTATTTCTTCTTGCTGTTCCTGCATTCCCTTCAAAAGCACGGCGGTAAATTTGGAATAGGAAACACTCAGGTTGCCATTACTGGCCTCGCTGACTAATTCGGGAAATTGCTGTTGAACTTCCTGTGCAATAAGCCCAAGCTGTTGACCAGCCGGATGCGTTTGCTGGTTTTTAAATTCGAAGGTGGACGGAGTGATATTACTCAGCTTCCCGAGCGTGTTTTCACCAATGGGTGAAATATTAGTTTTCAGACGGCGATCGGAGCTTTCGGTGAGGGTACCTGCAATGGTCATGTTGCCGGCATCATCGAGGACCAGTGCATCAGAAGGGGTAGAAAATGATCCGTTTCCGACCACAAAGAGAGTGCCGTCGGCGCTGGTGTTGGCGCTGTTGTATTCTCCTATAGATAATGAGTGGGCTGACGCAGCGGTGGTTCTGTAGCCCATGACCGTGGACCAGGTTCCGCTGGCGGTGGTGATGTAGCCCATGGCCGTGGAGTAGTTTCCGCTGGCGGTGGTGGCGAAGCCCATGGCCGTGGAAACGAGACCGCTGGCGATGGTGCTTCGGCCCATGGCCGTGGAGTAGAATCCGCTGGCGGTGGTCCCCTCACCCATGGCCGTGGAGTAGTCTTCGCTGGCGTTGGTGTTGCTCCCCATGGCCGTGGAGTAGTTTCCGCTGGCGATGGTGTTGCTCCCCATGGCCGTGGAGTAGAATCCGCTGGCGGTAGTGGCGAGCCCCATGGCCGTGGAGTAGATCCCGATGTTAACATCGTCCCATTGCGTACCAGAAACATATCCGGCACGAAAGGCGGACTTGGCGGGGTACCACATCATGCGAGTGCCGGCGCCTTCAATAGGAATAACGCCAGTATATTGTTCGCCAAGTCCGAGCAGGGCACCGTCCTCAAAGCTGATAAAGACCGAATCCCCGGCGGCGTTTTCAATGCTGGTTACCGGCGTTTGCGCCTGGGCCGTACCGGAAAGCAGCATAAGGATTCCTCCAAATAGCAGTATTGGCAGGTTAAAAATAGGTTGGGTTGAATGAAATTTGTTCACGAGTTGCATATTCGGTGAAATTATGTTCTGGTTGACGGTTCTTGCCGATTCTATTTTGTATACATATGTATACGCAACCGGATTATATAGAAGCTCATTTTTATTTAATTAACGTGAGTTCGATAAAATCACCTCCAGGTTGTCACCCAGGGCGTTTACTAATTTTAATTAGGGATAAATTGTATTTCGCGAAGGGTGGTGTCCGACTACCGGCGTGATCTCAAAGTTCGAAATACCCGGTTGTATTATACATTGAGATCCTTCGCGTTCAAAAAGTGTGTTTAAAATTGCTTTTTTAAGCGCTCAGGATGACAACTTCAGAGGGCTTATATCGAACTCACGTTAATTAAGCTTTTAGCAACCCTTCATTTTTATATTTCCAGACCCATCCGCTGCCAACCAACAGCAGTAGCAGAAATGCAGATATTGGTAGATAGTACCCGGCCTGTTGACTATTTTGGCTCTTTAAACCGGCTACTTCTGCTTGCAGTTTGTCAATGCGATTTACCTTTTCTTCTAACTGTTTGATCTTGTCTTTTTGCTCGTTAATTAATGTCTGCTGTTCCTGCACCCCCTTCAAAAGCACGGCGGTAAATTTGGAATAGGAAACCGACAGGTAGCCGTTGCTTGCTTCACTGACCAGTTCGGGAAATTGCTTTTGCACCTCTTGGGCTATAAGTCCGATCTGTGGGCCTGCCGGATGCGTTTTTTGGTTTTTAAATTCAAAAGTAGAAGGTGTAATGGTGGCTAGTCTTCCAAGCGCTCCATCTTTCAGTTCGGCAATATTGGTTTTTAGGCGACGGTCAGAGCTTTCGGTGAGGGTGCCGGCGATGGTCATATCTCCAGTGTCATCTAGGACAAGTGCATCAGAAGGGGTCGAATAAGTACCGTTGCCAACCACAAAGAGCGAACCATCGTTGCTGTTGTTGGCACTGTTGTATTTGCCGGTGGATAAAGAGCTGTAAGTCGCAGCGGTGGTATTTCTGCCCATGGCCGTGGAGGAGCTTGCACTAGCGGTGGTGTTAGAACCCATAGCTGTGGAGTAGCTTGCACTAGCGGTGGTTCTGTCGCCCATAGCCGTGGATGTTTCCCCACTGGCGGTGGTGTATCTGCCCATGGCCGTGGAGGCCCCCCTGGTCGCGAGGTGCGACCCGCTGGCGGTGGTGCCGTAGCCCATGGCCGTGGATGCTTCCCCGCTGGCGGTGGTGTACATGCCCATGGCCGTGGAGTAATCGCCCTCGGCTGTGGCACCGGTGCCCATGGCCGTGGAGTAGTACCCGATGTTGACATCGTCCCACTGGTCACCATTCACATGTCCCACCCGGAAAGCTGCCTTGGCCGGATACCACATCATTCGTGCACCAGCACCTTCAGTCGGAATGACTCCGGTACCAAAATCGCCATTTACAACCAGTCCGGCATCCTGATCTAACACCAATGCGTCAGAAGGGGTACCAGCTTCACCATTACCGGCCACAAAAAGGGTGTTATCGGATGTGCTGTTGGCGCTGTTATAAGCTCCGATAGACATCGAGTTGTCGCTTACGGCGGTGGTGCTAGCGCCCATCGCCGTGGAGAAAAAGCCACTGGCGGTTGTTCCCCCACCGAGAGCTGTGGAGCCCGTGCCTCTGGCAGTGGTGTTGTAGCCCATGGCTATGGACCAGGGGCCGATATTAGCATCATCCCACTGGATGCCATCCACAATCCCGGAACGAAAAGCTGCCTTGGCGGGATACCACATCATGCGGGTGCCGGCGCCTTCGGTAGGAATAACTCCGGTGTTAAATTCACCGAGACTAAGCAGGGCACCGTCCTCAAAGCTGATAAAGACCGAATCCCCGGTGGCGTTTTCAATGTTTGTTACCGGTGTTTGCGCCTGGGCCGTACCAGCCAACAGCATGAGGATTCCTCCAAACAGCAGTATTGGCAGGTTAAAAATAGGTTGGATTGAATGAAATTTGCTCACGCGTTGCATATTCAATAAGATTATGTTCTGGTTGTCGGTTCTTGCCGATTCTACTATATATATACGCAACCGGACAATATTGAAGCTCATTTTATTTAATTGAATCTTAGCCTTTAGTCCTGAAATAATATTTCTACGCATGGTCTAAACGGACCGCTTGTATCAACCATGGGTGATGCAACTTGCCTTATATACAATAGTGCACAATTGGGACCCTTACTCTAGGGATGAGCTGCTCCAGAATTTGATTTTAACCTTCAATTCTTCCCCGAATTTTTCCCATCCTTTTTGTACATTACTTTGATTGCAAAACCAGTTTATCCATGTCAGAAACCTACCGCGCACTTACTAGAAAATATCGGCCAACTACCTTTGAGGATATTGTCTCTCAAGAGCACGTGAGCAGTACCATTCAGAATGCGATTAAGCAAAACAGGTTGTCCCATGCCTATATGTTTTGTGGTCCGCGTGGCGTGGGTAAAACTACGATGGCTCGGGTTTTAGCTCGAACCATCAACGAAGTGGACATGAGCATTGATGGGGAATCGCTGAACCAAACCCTGAACATCGTAGAGATGGATGCCGCTTCCAACAACAAGGTGGATGATGTGCATCACCTGCGGGAAAGCGTTCGCATCCCTCCCCAAAACGGCCGCTACAAAGTGTTTATCGTGGATGAGGTTCATATGCTCAGTAAAGCAGCTTTTAATGCACTGCTGAAAACGCTGGAAGAACCCCCAGAACACGCCATTTTTATTTTTGCTACCACTGAGCCACATAAGGTTCTGCCTACTATTTTATCTCGCGTACAACGCTTCGACTTTAAGCGCATCGCCGTTGATGAAATTGTACAAAGACTTCGGAAAATTTCTCTGGATGAAGATATTTCTATAGACGAGGAGTCGCTGCATGTAATTGCCAAAAAAGCTGACGGTGCTTTACGCGATGCACTGGGCTTGATGGATCAGGCCATCGCTTTCTGCGGAGATACAATCACCCATGATGAACTGCTTCAGGCGCTAAATGTGGTTGGCACTGAGCGGTTGTTTCAATTCATGGATTGTGTGAAAAAGAACGACGCCGACGAAGGCTTAGACTTAATCAACACCCTGCTTCAGGAAGGATATGATATTCAGGAATATCTGATTGGACTGACTGAACATCTTCGAAATTTATATATCGCCCACGAATCCGAGCAACTCTATTTAGTTGAGGCTTCGGAAGAAACAAAGAAGCGATATAAAGAAACGGCTACCGACTTTTCTCGGGATGATTTAATGCGCATGCTGCATATTATCAGCGAAGCCCAAATTAAGCTAAAGGATGCCAGCCAACCCCGCATTCAGTTTGAGATTACCTTATTGAAGCTGATCCATATGGAGCGATCAGAGAAGTTATCAGAACTTCTTGCCGGCCTTGAGGAGTTAAAAAAAAACTCCGGTAATTTCGTAAACTCTTCCCAAAACAGTTCAGCTCCGGAAAAAACACCCACCGAATCTGAAAGTGAAACTGAATCAACTTCAGAAGATCACAAGACTCAGGTTGAACAGGAAGAAGAACCATCTGAGCCTATTCAAGATGAAGTAGTTGATACTGAAGAAGCTTCCGAAACGGCGGCAGAATCAGAACCTGTTGATGAGATCGAAACTCAACCGGAAGTAACTAATACAACAGATTTTGAATCTGAATCTAAATCTGAACCCTCCACACCTGATCAGGAAGAACCTTCACAACAACAGCCTTCAGAGCCGGTAGCTGTTGAAGAAGATGATTTCGATTTTGGTGCGCCGGCACTTATGACCAATCTTTCCAAAAAAGCCATGGCGACTAAGAAGCATGGTTTGCAAAATGGAACAAAACCGGCTTCATCACCTTCAACCCGACAAGAAAATGATGAGGCACCTAAGAAAGTCACACAGGAATATGTGCAAGAGCAATGGCCTGCATACCTGGAGTCTTTGAAAGGAGATTTCCCGATGTTACTCCACCTGCAGATGGAGCGAATGAAAGTGGTTAAAGTAAAAGGATCAGAATTATTCCTGGAATGTGACAATCAGTTTGCTAAGAAGATGGTGGAAGAGCAAAGTTCTGATCTTCAAAAGAAATTAAAGGAATGCGTGGGTTCACTGCTGCGTTTTAATGTATCTGTTGGTGAGCTGGAAGAGCGTGAAAAACCAATGAGCGTATATGAACGCTTTAAACAGATACAACAAAAAGACCCCATCATACGTGATATTGTTGAAATTTTTGGGGCCGAACTTGAATATTGATTAGCTATCAGACTTCAGCTTTCAGCCGTCAGCAAGATTAGGCTCAAAGCTGATGTCTGACTGCTGAAAGCTAAAGTAAATTTTAAACTTAATTCAGAATTATGAGTGATTTTAACATGGCCGATATGTTTGGCAAAATTCAGGAAATGCAATCTAAAATGCAGGAAGCCCAGGAAGGCTTGAACGATGTGGTCGTGGAGGCAGAAGCCGGCGGCGGTATGGTGAAAGTGAAAGCCAACGGTAATAAGCAGATTGTCTCTATAGAAATGGATAAAGATGTAGTAGATCCAGAAGACAAAGAGATGCTGGAAGACCTGATTGTAGCCGGTGTCAACAAAGCCCTCGAGAAAGCTGACGAAGCTTCTAAAGAAAAAATGCAGGAAATGTATAAAGGCATGATACCGGGCGGCGGAATTCCCGGAATGGATATGTCTAAACTCGGACTCTAAGAAATTGGAAATTTTGGATTATGAATTTCAAATCAACAATTCAAAATTCATAATTTCTCATTTATAATCCCCTAAATGCAGATAACCTCAGAATATTTGGAGCGGGCTATTGAACAGCTTGCTAAGCTACCGGGAACGGGGCGAAAATCAGCTCAGCGTATTGCCATTCATCTTTTAAAACAGAATGATGATTATGCCCACAAGCTTGCCCAGGCAATTGTTGATCTCAAAGAGAAAGTTACCCGTTGTTCCATATGCGGAAATGTAAGTGACTCTGATCCTTGCAAAATTTGTGATAATCCTAAGCGGGATGCCACCGAGATTTGCGTAGTTGAGGAATTCAACGACGTATACATCATCGAGAAATCTAATGAGTTCAGGGGGCGATATCATGTTCTTGGAGGCGTCATCTCTCCTATGGATAACATTGGTCCTGATAAACTTCGCATTCAGGAGCTGCTCCAGCGCGTGGGTGAAGATGACCGGATTGACGAAATTATCCTGGCGCTCAACCCTGATGCAGAAGGCGAGGCAACATCTTACTACATCAATAAATTGCTCAAGGAATATGATGTCTCTGTGACCCGAATCGCTTACGGTATCCCAATGGGAACCGAGCTCGAGTTTATTGATGAAGCCACCCTTAGCAGAGCCTTCGCCAGTCGAAATTCTTTTTAAAAATGAACCTTAGCGAACTCTATGCATTCTTAGCGCCCTTTGCGGTAAATACATTGTTGAAAACCGCAAAGAGCGCAGAGTTCACGTAAGGACCGCTAAGATATATTTGCTATGACTGAAAACGAGCTTTCTAAAATTATTTTAGACTCTGCTATTCAGGTTCACAGAACCCTGGGACCAGGATTACTTGAATCAGCTTATCAAAGATGCTTAGCTTTTGAACTTGAACAACAAGAATTACAAGTTGAAGTTGAAAGAGGATTGCCGCTGATATATAAAGAGGTAAAAATGGAAGTTGGCTATAGAGTCAATATATTTGTCAATCAAACAGTAATTATTGAAATTAAATCCGTTGATGCACTTAATGACATTCACTTGGCTCAAGTTTTAACTTATTTAAAGTTATCTGATTCGAAACTTGGCTTACTTATATACTTCAACACAAAGTTACTCAAAGACGGCTTTCGCCGAGTTGTAAACAATCTCTAACCACCGCGTTCTCTGCGCAATCTTAGCGCTCTTCGCGGTTAAATAAAAAAGCATGAAACAGTTACTTAGTTTTTTTCTGATTACAGTTTTAACCCTGCCTCTGCTTCAAGCCCAAAACCGAAGTTACTGGCAACAAAAAGTCGATTACAAAATGGAAATCGACGTTGATGCCGAAAACCATCAGTATAAAGGTCAGCAGGTTCTGAAGTACACCAACAACTCTCCGGATGAACTTACCAGAGTTTATTACCACTTGTATTTCAATGCTTTCCAACCGGGTAGTATGATGGACGTTCGGTCACGCACTATCGAAGATCCGGACAGCCGTGTTGGAGATCGAATTTATGGATTGTCAGAAGATGAAATTGGCTACCAACGCGTAAATTCCCTCACCCAAGATGGTAAAGATGTTGAGTATGAAGTTGATGGAACTGTACTTGTTGTTGAGTTGAATAAGCCTATCAAGCCGGGAGCTTCTACCACTTTTGAGATGGAATGGGATGCTCAGGTGCCTCTTCAAATCCGTCGATCCGGGTGGAATAATGCCGAAGGCGTAGAGTTCTCTATGAGTCAGTGGTATCCAAAACTTGCTGAGTATGATTTTCAGGGATGGCATCCTAATGAGTATGTAGGCCGCGAGTTTCACGCTCCTTTTGGTAATTTTGATGTGAAGATTATGATTGACCGCGACTATGTACTTGGCGGAACCGGAATCCTTCAAAACCCTAACAAAGTTGGTTATGGATACGAAAAAGAGGGGGCTAAAGTAAATCGCCCTTCAGGAGACAAATTGACCTGGCACTTTAAGGCTGAAAATGTAATCGACTTCTTCTGGGGAGCCGATCCTGATTTTGTACACACCAAAGCTCAGGTTCCAAACGGACCTACCCTTCACTTTTTATACCAACAACCGGTTGTTGATGTGGAAGCAAGCGAAGAACAAAACGCTCAGTTTAAAACAAACTGGGAGCAGCTTCCAGAACTCACCGTACGTGCTTTTGAATATGCTAATGAGCATTTCGGCGAGTATCCGTATCCTCAGTTTACAACACTGCAAGGAGGCGATGGCGGAATGGAATACCCAATGGGAACGCTTATTACAGGCGGACGTGGTTTAGGGAGTCTCGTTGGAGTAACCGTCCATGAAATGTATCACAGCTGGTACCAGAATGTGTTAGCTACCAATGAAAGCTTGCTGGAGTGGATGGATGAAGGTTTTACCAGCTACGCTTCTGCTGAAACTATGGCCAGTCTTTTTGACCGCCAAGGTGATCCGTATCGAGGCTCTTATTATGGCTATTACAGTTTAGCTAATTCCGGAAAAGAGGAACCGATGACCACGCATGCTGATCATTACAATACCAATTTTGCGTACGGTCGTGCTGCCTATTCTAAGGGAGCTGTTTTCCTCGGGCAGTTAAGCTATATCATGGGTGATGAAGCCTTCAGAAAAGGAATGTTAAGCTACCATCAGAATTGGAAACTCAAGCACCCGACTGCTTTGGATTTCATTAACGTAATGGAAGAAGAATCAGGAATGATTTTAGATTGGTATTACGAGTATTTCGCCCAAACTACCAAGACCATAGATTATGGAATTACTTCTGTAATAGGCAATGATGATAAAACAGTTGTTAAGCTTGAACGAATTAACCTCATGCCTATGCCATTGGATGTATTTGTGGAATATGAAGATGGAACCGGCGAGTATTTCTACATCCCGCTCCGAGTTATGCGTGGTGAAAAACCGGCTGAAAATGACATGAAACGCACCGTACTTGAAGACTGGCCTTGGGTTGAACCTTCTTATAATATGGTGATCAATAAACCGGCTTCCAGCATTAAGTCGATCACCATTGACCCAAGTCAGCGCATGGCCGACATTAATATGCAGAACAACGGGTTCAACGTTTCAGAAATGCTGAACGATTAAATCCATTTTTAAATACAAGGTGCCTTAACCATAGGCACCTTTTTTATATTGATAATTTTTATTCAGGAATAACCTACTTACATGTCTAAAGACTACGCCAAACTTGCTATCGAAGCTCATAAAAAGTCTAAAGGAAAAATTTCCATTGAGTCAAAAATGCCTCTGGAAACAACCGACGACCTAAGCATCGCCTATACCCCCGGCGTTGCGAGACCTTGCGAAGAAATAGCTGAAGATGTTGAGAAGGCTTACGAATATACCTCAAAAGGAAACATGGTAGCTGTAGTCAGTGATGGGTCAGCCGTGTTGGGATTAGGGAATATTGGTCCTGAGGCTTCATTACCCGTTATGGAAGGCAAAGCTGTACTCTTTAAAAAGTTTGCCGGAGTAGATGCCGTGCCCATCGTTTTGGATACTCAAGACACCGACGAAATCATCCAAACCGTAAAAATGATTGCTCCCGGGTTTGGAGGAATTAACCTCGAAGATATTTCAGCACCGCGCTGCTTCGAAATTGAACGGCGCTTAAAAGAGGAATTGAATATCCCTGTATTTCATGATGATCAGCACGGAACTGCTATCGTTACACTTGCCGGAATGTATAACGCCATGAAAGTCACGGGCAAAAAACTCGAAGACCTCTATGTGGTTGTCAACGGATCCGGTGCTGCCGGAGTAGCTATTGTGAATTTATTATTTGAAGCCGGCGTGAAAGATGTGGTGATGTGTGATAGCACCGGTATCATCCAAAAAGACCGCACCAACCTAAACGAGACTAAGCAAGAAATGGCTAAGATCACCAATAAAGGTCAGCGAACAGGTCAACTAAAAGATGCTATCTCAGGGAGTGATGTTTTCATAGGTGTTTCTGTGCCCAACGTATTGTCGCAGGAAATGGTAAAAACCATGAATAAAGACCCTATGATCTTTGCGATGTCAAATCCTATACCGGAGATTATGCCTGAAGACGCCAAGGCTGCCGGAGCTGCTATCGTCGCCACCGGGCGTTCTGATTTCCCTAACCAGATTAACAACGTTTTAGCCTTTCCGGGGCTTTTTCGCGGAGCCTTAGATGCACGCATCACCAATCTTACTACCAAGATGTTCATCACCGCAGCTAAAGCGATTGCCGATTGTGTGGAAGATGTATCCGCAGATAAAATCATCCCCAGCCCTTTTGATGAACGAGTGCCGGGACGTGTAGCCCAAGCTATCAAAGACAACGCTGTGTAGGTGTCCCTGCAACATTCCACTTTACAACCTGTGTTCGATTCTTAAGAACATATAACTTAAATAATGAAAGGAACTTCATCTGACGACTCCAGTTCGTCCAATGATTAGGCATTCATTTGCGAGCGTTAACGAGCTATTATATAAATGAACGACTCAAAAGAAAGCGAAGTAATCTCACTGAGTATGCTCCTATCGTCGAGATTGCTCGCAAATAGAGGTTTTGGAATTGAACTCAGGTTTTAAGGGAAAGCGTTTTGCATCCCTCTTGACGAATACCGTGCATGATTAACGTTCTGCCCTTTGCAATCGCCAGACCGCTGAAGCTTCATTTTCCTGGTCAGTTTTTTTAGTGAAGCGGTCGGACGAAATTTGAGTAAAAACCATTCTGCGAAAATCCGCCCGAACCATGTCATCCGCGTTCTATTCCTTCTTTACCATCGAACTCAGGTTTATAGATTTTAACACTCACACTGTTGGTTAAATGCCTAATTTCTGACCCTAAAATTGGAGTCGGAAAAATTTAAAACCAGCGGAATGAGGGTAACATCAGCTACCTTTTTTGTATTAATTTTATGTGTTCTTCACACAATCCTGGGCTTTGCCCAAAGTCAGACTACGGTGCCGGCACCCACTGATTTTGAAGTAACCGCCGTTTTTACAGAAGTGGCTCCATATATTGACGGCGACCTGAATGATGAAGTCTGGCAAAATATCCCTCCCGTTACAAGCTTCACTCAAGTTTGGCCAAACGACGGTGCCGCTGCTACTGAAGACACGGAAGTCCGTATAGCCTACGATCGTGACAACCTCTATTTTGCTTTTCGATTTTATGATGACAACCCCGAAGGCATCAAAGCCCGAAATCTAACACGGGGCGGACGTAATAGCCGCGATGATCATGCCTACATTGGACTAGATACGTATATGGATGGTCGCAATGCCTACCTCTTTGAAGCCAACGCCCTCGGCACCCAAGATGATGCGTTGATTACGGATGAGCGACTTGATTACGGTGGTTTTTCATGGGATGCTGTGTTCATCACCGAAACTAAAATTGACGACAAAGGCTGGACGCTGGAAGTTGCTATTCCTTTCCGCCAACTCCGCTTTCCCGATGAAGAAGAACTGGAGTTTGGGCTGATGCTTTCCCGTACAATCATCAGAAAAAATGAGCGTGTTCTGTGGCCTGCTATTGGTCAGGAATTTGGGGGATTTGATGGCGTACGTTCAGCCGTTTCACAATATGGGGTTTTGACTGGCATTAAGAATGTTCGTCGCGGAAATAATATTGAGCTGAAACCCTATGTGATTTCAGGGGCTCAGGAAATCCGTCCCGATCTTCAAAATGAGCAAACAGATGTAGACTATAATTACGATATCGGTGGAGATTTCAAATGGAGTATTTCTTCCAACCTCACATTAGACATGACGGTAAACACGGATTTTGCTCAAGTAGAATCCGATAACGTGCAGCTAAATCTTTCGCGGTTCAGCCTGTTTTTCCCCGAAAAACGAGAGTTCTTTTTAGAACGTGCCGGACTTTTTGAACATGGAAATACCAGATCAACCCAGACCTTTTTCTCTCGCAGCATTGGCCTGAACAACCAAATCTTAACCGGAGCTCGTGTCACTGGGCAGAGCGGTCGCCTTTCTTATGGCGCTATGAATATTGAAACCGGTTCTCAAATGGGGGATCTGTTTGGTAGCCAATCCGCAAATAATACGGTAGCCCGCCTGCAAGCTGAAGTCCTTCCCCGTGCCACCATCGGCTCTATCGTTACGAATGTGGAGGAAATTAACGGCGGATACAATCGTGCTGTTGGTCTCGACGGAAATTATCGGTTTTGGAGCTCCAGTGAACTCCGTACCTGGGTAACCAATGTTTGGGATGATGATGAAAACTTGAGCGACAACGCCGGTCACGCCAGCCTTCAGTTAGACAATGACACTTATGCTGCCGGGTTTTCTTATACTCACGTAGGCCGAAATTACACCCCTGCTTTGGGGTTTGTACGCCGTAGGGATATCAGACAGTATTCAGCAAATGCCGGCTATAGTCCCAGGGTTGAATATGCAGGTGCTCCCTCGTTAGCACGCTTCAATTTTGACACCGGCTACGATTACATCGAAGGGCAGAATGGCGTCAAGCAATCCTCTCAGCTGAACGGTGGCGCTCAGCTCGAATTTGTCAACAATCAATCCATTGAGTTTGAGGCAAGTCAGCAGATTGAGCGGCTCTTTCTTCCTTTTGATATTCGCCCTGATGCAATTATTTCTGCCGGAGATTATACCTTTTATCGCTATAGTGTAAGTGGAGAAACAGACGACAGCAAGCGACTTTATGCTTCTGCCGGAATAAGTACCGGAAGTTTTTATAATGGCAACCGAACGGATTTAGAAGCCCGTGTCGGTTTTAGGTTCTCAAACCATTTAGGAGTTGATGCGCGAATCGATCACTCTATGATTGATCTTCCAATTAACAACGGGGAGTTTGAAGCCACTACCGTTTCTACAGATTTTGATATTGCAGTGAGCCGTAATTTATTCGCTAAAGCGTTAATCCAGTATGATAATTTTTCCAGAGATGTTCAGGCAAATATCAGGGTGAATTGGATTCATACGCCCGGCAGTGACCTCTTCTTGGTTTACAATACTTCATACCACCTCACCGGTAATAACGAAATGCTTTTTGATCCCCGAAAAGATCTCATCCTAAACAGTGAAGCCGCCATTGTTAAGCTGACCTATTTAATTATGCTATAAAAAAGCTCCAACTAAAAGCATCGGAGCAAGGTCTTGTAGAACCCGCAACGAGAAGCAACAGAACATCCGCATCAAAAAAACCAAATAAAAAACCCCAACTGAAGTAAATCAATCAGGGCTTGATGGGGTAAATTCAGAAATTTCTGGTATTAAGAAGCTGGTTTCACAAGAGTATTACCTTCGAGTGTTACTGCAGCAATACGTGCCAGTAAACGACCGTCGATACTAGCACCTGTACCCATAGAAATAGATTGATCAGCCATAATGGTTCCTTTGAAAACGGATGTAGTTCCAAGCGTTGCAGAAGTCCCAACTTGCCAGAAGATATTGGATGCTTTTGCGCCACCGGCTAAAATCACTTTCCGGCCTGAGGTTGTATTCAGTGTAGAAGCGATCTGGATAATAAAGACGGCATCGACATTTCCTTTGGCATCAAAAGTCAGATCACCGGAAGAAATTTCAAGTGAACCGCTTGACTTGTAAAGACCCGGGGTCAGTGTCAGTCCACCTATATTGCCTGATATAAGTGCGATATCGGTTGACGTTCTGCCGGCAGCATTGTTATAGGCCGTGGTCAGATCACCTTGGGCAGTAGTCAATGTGGCCGGAGTAGGAGCAGCATAATCCGAAGCATATAAATTTCCTGTTACTTGTGCTGAAGTTGACTGAGCATTACCGGCGGTATAAACCATTGAGAACCCGGTTATGAAAGCAGCCGCAGCAGGACTAATCCCGATATTTCCGGTAATGGAAGAAGTCGGGATGTTGGAGATTTCCGAGCCAGCCAAGATTACATAGTTGCCAGCCGAATTAAGATTTACCATTGCTTGTGAAGTTGTTTGAACCGGTATGTCAATGTTTCCATTCCCACCCGTTGGGTTGTTGTCGTTTGAACAACCTGGTACAAAAATTCCAGCCATTAAAATGGAAGTAAGGACCAGCATTAATTTTGATTGTTTGAATAAATTTATTGAGGTATTGAAAGATTTCTTCATGGTGTTTTGGTTCAAATTTGAATAGTTATTTTATTGAAATGTGTTTGTCCCGTATTCTTTGCTAGAGGTAGAGAAAGGAGTCAAAAAAGCCCTGATTTGTTTTAGTCTAAATCAGGGCTGAAGCAGGGAATCATTGCCGTTTATTTAATCAGCAGCATTTTTCTGGACTGGCTAAAACCGCTTGAATAAATCCGGTAGATATACACCCCACTTGAAAGTGCGGTGGCATCAAAACTAACGGTATGTGAACCAGCTACTTTTTGCTCATTAACCAATAGTGCCACACTTTGTCCAAGCATATTGAATACTTCAAGACGGATGTTTGTATTTACCGGAATCTTATAACTGATCACTGTTGAAGGATTAAAAGGATTCGGGTAATTCTGTGAAAGATTAAACTCAACCGGCAATGCATTGTTCGTTCCATCAATACTTGTTGCCTGTGTATTGGTAGGCTGAGTAATGGTGCTTTGGTCTAATGTAATTGCACTTTGTGCTAAAACACGTCCGTTTAAACTTGCACCTGTATTCAAGTTGATGGCAGTCATCGACAGGATGATACCTTCAAAGTGAGCATTTGTGCCAATGTTTACTTCACCGGATACTTGCCAGAATATATTTTTGGCTTGTGCACCACCGGCTAAGGTTACATTGATATCTGAACTAACGGTAAGGTCGCCTGCAATCTGGAAGATCCAGATAGAATTCTCATCACCACTAATTTCAAAACTTGTGGGTGCAATTACCGTGTTTCCCCATTTGTACAAACCAGGGATAAGGGTTTTTCCACCAAGGTTGCCTACATGTAGCTCAACAAAATCAGGAGTAACACGGCCGGCTGCATCAGTAAAAGCTGTTTCCATATCACTTACAGCTGTTGTAAGGTTTGATGGAGTTGGGCTTGCCATGTCAGCAGCATACACTTTTCCAGTTACCTGTGGTGAGGTTGCATATCCGGTAGCATCAGTCAGGTTAAAACCTGTTATGAAAGTTGCTGCTGCTGGACTAATCCCAACATCACCCGTAATTACAGAAGCTGGTACTGTTGAGATGGCTGTTTTTGCCAATAACACATAATTACCAGCTGTTCCAAGGTTCACAGAATCAGGACTCATTGGAGCAGATTCCCAAACGGTAAAAATACGTTGGCTTGAAAATGCACTCGTTCCGCCTGTACCGGTTGCACTTACGCGCCAGTAATAGCTTGTATTGAGTTCCAAATCTTCAACTAACTGCACCGTGTCAGAAAGTTCAGATTCGTTAAAAACCATTCCGCTGAAATTTTCATTTTCTGATACTTGTAGTGTATAAGAGTCAGCAGTAGCAGAGGCATTCCAGCTCAGGGACAGATTTTGGGGCTGACTTATTGCGGAGTCGGCTGGGGCAGATAATACAGGTACTACCGGTTGCGCCATTGCTGTTGAGAATAGCATGAGAGCCATTACAAAGCTCATGCCCAGAAGGCGTGAAGCTTGAGGTATTAAATTAGATATAGTAAAAGTTTTCATTTTGGTTTTATTAGAGAGTTAAAACAGTATCGTATTTTTTGTACAAGATCTTGAGCTGGTGTCAGAAGTAAAATCTTGCACCAAGGGCGCCATCAAGAGCAAAACCTGAAGACGGCGTTAGTTCAAGAGAAGGGGCTAATTCAAAGAACACATCGATGGGTGCATCTCTGGGCAGCCAGTTTAAACCGCCTACACCGCGAATTGCC